>JGI24159J19872_10004582_pt1 | contig 17645 bp, 13 predicted proteins | sample Ectturendosymbi4_FD_19872 | JGI IMG/M metagenome (IMG submission 19872) | reverse complement strand
TTAATGGTATTTTTGGGTCAAGAAGGTGACACAATAAAAACTTGAAATTCCGCGCTCTAATGAACTGGCAGCGTGCGTTCTTTACATGGATTCTTGCTTTACCGGAAGTGGTTTGTGAGAAGGCCATTGCTTTGTGTTGATTTTGTTACTTGTACTTTCTCGGGAGCCGATGCACTAGCTGCAGCACGTTTGTTGCAGGTTTGCCGCTCGAGGAGCATTTTCTGGCTACGTGTTCGTGTTTTAAGCAGAGCTTCATAGGAATAAACTGGTAATCTGTCGCCAACAGTTCGTTGTGACATATTGCAGAACCCATTGTCCTCCGCGTGCACGTCATAGACGCAGCCTATTCACGTCACTGTTTCAGACGGACCTCACATGTTTTCAGAACCGGGAAAATACGGATAAGAACGGTTGGCATCGCAAGAATGCGGTGCGACATGGTCTAAGAAAAGACGCACTCGTGTCACCGCCTCAGGGCTACCGAGCGCATTATTAATAACCACTGCCGCGGAATTTCCTTGTTGGCACGAAAGCTGGTGGCAAAGCGCGTTTTGGTTCGACGCCTTCAGCCTAAAACTTCGCGTAGAAAAGTGTACATGCGACACGCAAGTACGTGAACGAAGAAACTAAAAAGCAAACAGTGGCACGTCCCGGCCGACGCCTGGTATCTGACCGACAATATCAGCAGCTGCCTTCTCAACTCCTGTTATGTCTGTGCTGTGGGCAATGAAAAATTGTCGATGAACTTGGAAGAGAGCTTACGCGATGACCTCAAACAAGCGAATCGCGACCTGCAGCAAAGCGCTTTCTAAGCCGCTGCTCAAAATAGAATTCTTTTCGAACGAAATAATTATCAAGGAACAGAGCTTGCTGCGGCAGCGCACGAATCGACCGGCGGGTTATCACACAACCTTGAGCACGGATGTCGACATGAAGTTGGTCCAGCAATAATCCGACGCACTGCCGTGTTCGCAAGCTTCCAACCAGCCGTTGTACGCCTTGACCAGCATCAAGTGGTCGCTGTTGGTGTCGTCGGCCAGTTGGCGTCTGCGCTCGTCAGCCGCTTCTTCTTTGCCCTGAAACAAGTGACCGCGAACGCGCGTCCGATGAAAAGGAGAAAAACAGCAACAGCTAAAAAGCATTTTCAAAACCGCACGAAAAATCCGAAGTGCGCGAAGATCTGAAAAAAAAATCTCTGCTTTTTCTCAATAAAAAGTTCCCCAGCTAAATATTGCGTACAGCACACACTGATCTATTTACTACAGGCGGTGAGACTATTGTCCGGTGTCAAGCGAAATTTCTTCCCTCTGCGGAATTTCTGACCTGTTATTGTTTCTCAGTCATTTTTCTTCTCAAAATAAAGAAACAAAGTTTAGCAATTACTTTTCTGATGTGTGTTGTGTAAATTCAAACATTTGGTTAAATGTCAGATACTCATAACAAGCTATAGGACGGGAATAACTTTAACCATTGAAACATTTTGGAATTAGTCTTTTACCTCAATTATTTTTCTTCTTCTCACCCTAAACCGACACCCTCACCTAAACACGAATCCCTCAGCCCTAATTATCACTATTCTCAGCGTATTTGGTATGTAGAATATTACTCTGCGCATGAGTACATGGCGTGAAGTCAGAAATTTCGCTTGACACCGGCACACAGTAAATCCCAGCCATGCGGCTTGTCTTTATGCCTCCTGCTCCTGTATGAACGTTGCAGGGACCAGCCGTGAATAAAGGTGTTTATGGCGTGAGATTTATTTGACAAATCACAACATGCAAAAGCACAAAAGTTAATGAAGCATGAAGATGTCGGACAACCTACCAAGGGAACGACGAACGGTGATTTGAAGCTCAGGCATGCAGCGATGGTCAGGATTGGATCCAAGCATTTGAACATTGCACCGAACAGGAGCATTTTGCCTGAAAAGCATTTAAATCCTTGCTAGAGTTTGAATAAAAACAGCATCTTCATTACTTGAAGACAGTCATGTTTGACAAAACACCAATTTAGGTAATGGCATCCCAATGAAGGTTTTCAACTTGAAGGTGTTGCCATTTGAAATGCATCTGCAGCGATCGTGGACAGGTCGAGGAAAGGGATGGGGGGTTCTGTTATGTTATTTACAGTTTAGGCAACAGTTCCGTTCACGGGAAATGATTGGAAAGCAAAGTAACCTTGGGTCGAAAAACTTTTGTGGACTACTTTGTTCTTTACCAAAATGAAGCATTAAAGTTTGCAGGAAAGTTGCAAACTAATGGTTAATAAAATAACAATGTATGGGTTTCTTAAAGCATTGCCTCAGTAACTCCAGGGGACATTGAGATTAGACGTTGGGGGTTGTTTTTTTTCGGTCATAGACCGAAATGTTTTTGAAATGGCCGAAAAAAAAATTAGTGAATTCGGTCAGAACGTCTAAAAATATAGGATAATGAACACTTTTTTACGGTGAGTTTTAATACAACTGCGGGACAAATGACCGAAATGCTTCAGTGACTAAAATGTCTCAGCAAAACATGACCGGAATGTCTCAGCGAAAAGAAAATCAGGTTTGGGATCTTCAACAATTTATTAACATTCCATCATTAAATTCGTTCCAGCAATCTAGCGACATTGCACCCACATGAAGGAGATTGGTGCTGATAAACGTGATGCAGCCTTTGCATTGACCTGTTTCGTCACTGCTATAGTTAATATTTATTTACCAGTTCTGTTTTATTTCTTACAATTTTTTTTGTTATTGAACTGTTGAAAAGGGGCATCCAGATGGACGAAAATTCGACTTGGGGGTATTTAGGCGGTTAAAACTTCGAGGACCACTGATTTAGCCGCAGACGAATTTTTACACACACTCAAGAAAAAGTTTTGACGTATTGTGCAAAATGCCTCGAGTCGTTTGAAAGCAAAGCTGCTTACTCCACAAAAGATCAATCATAAAATAGCAAGTTTCCGCTGAATGAAGACACTTTTGGACCTTTAGCCATCCTCAAGGGACGAGGGTTGCTAGCGAATCATGGTTCAGCTGATGGTAGACGAATTACGTTTCCAACTAAAACCACGTAAACGTAAAGAGTTTCGCTTTTATGAAACATTTTCGACATCAAGAAACACCATTTCATTTCCTGGTTTTAAAAGCACATCGCGCGCTTGTTTCGCTGCCACTGCAATTATGAAGATGATCGAAACGCATCTATCGATCTATGGGGTTTAGAGTAAACACGCTCTCCGCACGGCTGACTTGGTGCGTTGTAACTGCGCGTGAAATCTTTATCAAAACACGAAAGGTTATCATACTGTTGTATCAACGTCCAGTCGCTAACGCAGGCCTGACACCGAAAAGTGCTCGAAAAACATGAAGCTCACAAGTTTTCTACGCACCAACCTATCGATGGAGGCACCGGCAGCTTTGCCAAGTGGTGACCGAGTGGCATGAGTCGCTCGTGCGCGTCCAGGGCGTTCAAAGCAGTCAGTTGTTCTATTGACAAGTCGACCGCTTCCGAAGACGGCGGTTCGAGGACTTCGGACAAAAACGCTTTCAACTTTCCCAGTTTCAGCAGCTGTGGATACGCAACAGCAGATTTACGCATCGAACGAGCGCTTCGTGCCGGGTTTTCGTTTGTCACGCCCGAGATCTTTTACCTTGATCTGCAAGCAGAGCTGGTCGAGCCGTATTCTCAAGATTTCCGGCACCATGAAGTCGTCGAGCTTGCTGTTCTGCAGTTCCGTGAACAGGTGGAAGCAGTAGCCGTCCTGGACTCTGCAAGCACAGGAAATGGCCGCGTTGCGTGAACTGATTCAAACAATGTGACGATTGTTCAGGATGCCTCATCCCACGAAATGGCAACACGCAATTGCAGCCAGTTGAAACGTATTTCAAAATCCTGACTCAGCAAACGAATTTCATAAATCTTGACTCAGCAAGTTTAGAATAGAAACTGCGGACAAACATGTCGCGGCATTCCTGTTGTCGTGACATTTCCACAGAATTCGACAAACAGCTAGCTTTTGAAAGCCTCCTTAGATTTAAACAAAAAAATCGCGGTTTCATAAATCACAAAAAGGCTGCTGCAACATCCATACTTTTAATTACGTGCGGAAAAGCGCTTTGATGTGAAAACGCGCAACACGGATATTCACTCGCCTTCCTGCGCGGCCACGCCTTTGACGCGCGTTGGCCCGGGTCACCCAGTCTGGCCCAAGCGTTTCCAAGTTCTTTCCGTGCTCGAACTTCCGGATCTTGAGTTTTCCGCAGTCGATGACGTAAACAATGTCGTCGATAGTGATGCTGAAGAATCCGAGTTATTGGTTAAAGTCAAACGAATCTTACCTCAGCTCGTCAGTCACAGCAAAACATTTTTTGCTTAAAGCCTTCTTTCATTCAAGAAGGGTTAGCGCAGCCGTGCGAAAGAAATTCCGCAAATTCTGTTTATTTATTTATTTAATCTAAATGCAGGCGTTCTCTGCTTACGTTTTTTGTTTGCCGGGGGCCGGGGACACAAAAATGGGTCGTGCTCCTCGTCGGGGCCGGCGGGGGTTAACGCCCTTGCTCAAGAGGCGCTGGCGCCAGTCGCTGAGTAACACTGAAGCGATTGTTCGGTCTTCCGATTGAGAGGCAGTCTCATGATTGTTTCTAACTCTTAGCCTTGCTCGCGATAACTGGTCAAGAAAATAATGAAATTTCGCTCAACAAAACTTTTGCCTGAAGGTGTGTTGGTGTGCAGAGAAGTGAAATCAACGAGCACGATTTTAAGGGCAATTCGCCTAATCCTGTGGTATTTTCCGCAAAGTTTCTTTGGTTAAGTACAACCAAAGCTGCAAGTAGTGAACTACGTGGTGCCATGTTGGACGTAACAAAACAAGTATTTCATTGTCAGCAAAAATTGCAGAAAAATTCATTAAATGCAGCACAAAGTGTTAAACCACGCAACACGGGTAGTGCATCCATGTCAATCAGCATTGTAGTCAGCAAATTAATAACACATATCCCTGGTGGCTGCGTCAAAGCTTAAAATTAGTAAGGTTCAGCCAGTTTTGTAAGCTCAATTCGGTGAATCTAGGTCCAGTGCCCTGCGAAGGACTCAAGACTGAGTTTACTTAAGAAAGTCCTAAACTGGACTCGAGCCTGATTCGGAGCTGCACCACACTGCAACAAACTTACCTCGTTTCCGCGATATTAGTGGCAAGCACAAGCTTTGTGACGCCAGCTGGCGGTCGTTCAAAAACCTTTCGCTGATCAGGAGAGGGCATCAGAGAGTGAAGCGGAATGACGATGAACTTTGCTGCAAAAAGAGGAAATAGTTCTATTGGAAATGAGAAGGGTTACCGGAGGGGCAGTGGGTCAAACTGCACACATGGGGTGAAGAAAGAAGTGTCCTTCTTGACCGCATCGTTTATTTGCTTTATTTCCTCCCATCCGGGAAGGAAGACAAGGATCGCGCCTCCAGTCGCCTCCTCTGCAGGAGGATGACGGATCAGGTGCTTGATGAGCGTGACGACCAAGTTTATGTCGATATTCCGCTGCAGGTAAACATCCATCGTGCATACGTCCCGGCAAAACTTTGGCGAGTACCTGAAGAAAGGTAAAAGCGCCTGTTCTATTCTCAAGACGGGAGAGACGAGTGGTTAGAAGAGTGCCTCCACATCAGGCTGCAATACTGCGAGCTGAGCTGAACATGGGGCCTTGTCTGGGCTGTAAACCCGCACACGAATCACTGGAATCGTCAGTTATCGGACGAGATTGCACTACATTTTCAGCCGCCACCATCTTGAACGAAGTTAAGGTTTTATCTGCAGTGGATCTTGTGCTGTTGCTAAGCTACAAATTTATTACTTACAATTTCAAATACTGGGGGAAGAGAGTTCATCTATTTGCAACCGCAGAAGCGTATGACTGGGAGTCGGAGAAAAAATATCTAAATGACACCAACGCAGTCAACAAAGCGATGCCTCGACCTTCTTCTGCATGAACACGTACAGGCAACGCGCAGAGGCGAGTAAGCAAAAATGGAGGAACACGCAATCGGCGCTTGCATGTTGTTCGCGGGTAAACTGCATCGTTCCCGATGCTTCGACTGCAGAGAATGTAAAATATGCGACAAATCCCTGCTTTCGCGTAGGCCCGTAGCCAGGTTGTAAGGTTGGGGGAAAATACATTCAGGGGGGTGGGATTTTGCTTTTATTATGTGTTTAAAATTAAGAGTAAAATGCAAATAATTTTTTTTTCTGGGCAAAACAAAATTTGTGGGGCACAAAAAGAAATTGGGGCAAACCTCCCCCGAACATCCCCGCGGCTACAGGCCTATTCTCATGTAGTAAGCCCAAGAGCAGAGTGGGACGCATCGGACGCAGCGTTTGCTCCGAGGGGGGAACTATGAAAACCTCCATTCAAAGCAAACGCGTGTTTTTCAGTCGAATATGAAGAACGCCAGGCGACTTGTACTTTTCCTGAAGAGTTCGTTCATAGTCCTGCAGCTCGGTGAGATACGCAGAACGATCGGCCAGGGCCGACTGCCTCTCCGCTTTGTTGGCTCCCCTCATTGCTTTGTGGTCGTATCTTTGTCGACAGATCCGATCCATGGCGGACCGCGCATCTCCGGTTGGTTCGTAGCTGGCGGTTTAAGAAAAAGAGAAATTCAGAAATTGGATGCGTGGAAGGACGAGCGAGAAGCAGTGTCATGGTTTGGTTTGGTTTTCGAAATTTTTATTTCACGTGAGCTTAAACTCCTAGGTATCGATTTTTAAGAGATTCTGTCACAAAGAGAGCTTTCTAATATTACTGGAATGAGGTCGAACTTGCAAAAAAAAAGCTTTGAAGAAGATCACAAATCGAACATATTAAAAAAAAACAACACCAAAACGTATTTTCGAAATTTCGCTTCAAAGACTGCGCAAGTTTGAAATCGCCACTGAAGCAAGCAATTTTCCTTTCCTGTCACCCTTGACAACGAAATCATGGTATTATACATCACAGGCACGCTCTTGTTGTGGTATTAAACGAGTTACGGGGTCACCTTGGTCCTGTTTTTTTTGGTCATAGACCGAAATGATTTTGAAATGACTGANTAAAATGAAGTCATTTCGGTCAGAATGTCTGAAAATACAGGCTAANGAACACTGTTACAGCGAGTTTTAATAAAAGTGTGAGACAAACAAGCGAAATGTCTTCGCAAAAAAAAACTCAATCCCTGGGACAGCTGCTTAAGACGCCAGCAGTTATATATGTGCAAGCTGTTGAACGTTTGGAATGACACAGGCGCACAAGACACGTATCATTATCGTAAATACGAAGCGTCTACCAAAGCATGTCCATGATTTCCTCCAAGTAGTATTCTTTTACCGGGAAAGTGAAGCCGGGGATGTTGATTTTTGGGCAGTTCGAAAAATACTCCGAAAAAAGGTCAGCGTTCAGCGTCGCGCTCATCAAGACGATCGTCAGAGATTTCCTGAAACAAGTCGGCACGATGTCAGTTGTCGCATCGTCTGGCGCCCTTTCATGGCTAAAAGTGATCTCGTGTACTGGACAATTAAAAGCTCCAGGTTTTCTGTCAGTTTTCGAGGAATCAGCCGACTAGGCTCTGCTTTCATCTTTTTGCATGATTCAAACTTGCACATATCTGTATTCAAGCTATTCGTCTCCACAGGTGAAGCAAGCAAGGAATCTGTCTGAAATTTTTTGATAGGAAATCGATTTCAGGTAACATTACGCATCGTCGTTGTTCGAATCCGCAAGCAATGCTAACAGGTGAAACGTTGAAAGGCTGGAACAAGGCCAGAGAAAGGAAACAAACTCAAGACTGAAGTGAATATATGACAACACAAACTGCGACAATTAATACTTGAAATTACGTCTTTCTCAAATAATTGCGTTCAACGGAACTTCAAACCTGACTTTAGATGTAACTTAAATTCAATAAATCACAAGCTGCGACGTATTTTCCAGTTTTAATTGTCGCAGCTTGTGTTGTGATCTCAACAGTTACCTACAGTTATCCACGCAACTTATTTTGCGGCGTGTGGAGAGATCGGCAGTTCCGAATAGTTTCAGTTTCACAACTTTTCTTCTGTATTGGAAGAGGGTGGGAACTTGTTTCAGGTCGTTTGTCAAGTAAGTCACAAAAAAGTGTTGCAAGTTGCCTTTAGGAAAGGAAACACTTGCCTGGCAACTGTTTTACAACTCGTGCAGGCGTTACTTGTAAAGATAACGCATTTTCTTGTTGATACATTGTTTATATCGTAAAAAATAAGAACCACAAGCGAAAAATAGCTTGGGCATTGCGCGAGTCAAAAATTCATCGCACCATTCACTCGACCCGCAAGTTCTTTTTTAGCGAAGTAAGAAGAACACAAGAAATGAAAAAAAGTTTTTTTTGCATTTTATGATATGAAAACAAAACGATTTCGCGATCGGGATTTACAGTCAACCCACTAAAAAACATCAGGCAACGCAACCTTTTCATGATGATGTTCTTGATAATGGTTATAAGGAAGTCAGAATGCAAATCTCTCTCGTGGATTTCGTCAAGAATCACGTGACTGACACTTGACAGGAGCGGATCCGTTTGTAGCCACTGGCGAGCAAATTTCCCAGCACGTGAGTTTCAAGGAACTTGNAAGGACGCGTAAAAACGACACAGNAATCTATGCGAAGTTCACGCAGCTACGACTCACATCAGATACCACAGACCGGTGAACGATAGGACGCTAACGCTACAGAAACAACCGCACGCGCACACACGGTTCCGAGAATCTCAAAAAGTGTTTGAAAAAGTCGCGTCTCGGGAAATCCACATGAAAAACAGGCAGCTGAGAAGTTGCGACGACCGCTACCTGGATCAAAATGCCAGTGGTGCAGTACAAAATTGAGCCGCGCTCTCGCGGAAGCTGCTTGTCCAGCCGTATTTGATAACCGCAGCTGTTGCCTTCGCCGCAAGGTTCAGCCCTTTCAGACGCGACCCGCTGCGCCACCTGAACACACGAACAGCAGGGTTTGGTGGGATTTTGGTTAGAAACACACAAACAGCCGGATTTTTGCTAGTAATGCACTGGTATTTGGCGACAGACACAAACAGTCGGATTTGGGCAGCTAGAAACGCACTGTCCGAAGTTTACGTAGCATTCTCGAACAACACTGTGACCACGGGATTATGCGCACGCATCCCTATGACATATGTATCAGAGGTGGCCACGGATATCCGGAGTCGACTCTGGAAGTATTCTGCGTTTTTTCTGACCCAGACAAGGAGTAAAACATTTTTGTAAAACCGTACCCGAAGTCACTTTTTATTCTTGGCAGATCAGGAATCAGCGTGCTCTTGACGACAAGGAAGGTTTAACCAAGGTGTGATTTTTGGCTGCATCGGTTAATTTTGGAGTCTGAACAGAAGAAGTCTGATTCTCAAGATAAAAAAAACTCCGGAATCGGAGTCGGATCCGGAATCGGATCCGGATTCAAAATTTTTAGAAGAGCGGAGTCGCAGTCTGAAAATGTGGCTCCAGCCACCCCTGGTAAGTAGTTCGATGAATGAGGGTTCTGAGCGAAAACCGGCGCAAACAATCACACGAATAGACAAACCAGTAAGAAAATTTAACAGCAACAAGTTAATTGGGGTTACTGTGGTTCCAGCCAGCCATACCGAAATAGCTGAGATCCTTCTCGGCTGAGTGCAAACAACCCGGCAAGTTGACCCCATTCCGCGGTTGATCGCATCGTCGAGAATAAACTGCGGCACCTGAGGACCAAGAACAGCTTGATTGTTGTTGGAAACAGATCATGCGCGTTGGGTCTCGGGGGGGAGCGTGCTCATGCGATTGGCTGCCGCGTGTCTTTGGTCCATCCCGAGCATTTCATCGGCGGTTTGTAAGCGTGTTGTTCGGTTGGTTGGCGTGTTCTTTGATTTTTTCAATGTTCTTTTGGTATTTCGGAGTTTTTCGCGTAGCAATTCGCCTTAAACTTTAAAGTTAATAGTTTATTGATTTAAATATCAGTTTACAACAAAAAAATACATAAAGGGTCCGATTTTCGGGGGTCGTGACACGAACAAAGCACTGAAGACTTTAAGAATTTTTAACCGGATAATCAACAGGATAAACTGCAGTGCTGTAAGCAATTCAACTGATCTGTCTTGTTATATGATCAGCACCACAGCACGCGAGACAAAAACAAACCAAGCTATTGCAACAGTGACTGACCTGCGTCGTTTTCCCGCATCCGGTCTCTCCGCTGACCACAACGACTTGGTTGCTGTTGACAAGACTGACCAACTCCTGCAAAACACGTGACTTCAATGAGAGCAACGCGCAGCGCTTTGACGAGCAGGGGAAGGTTAAATGCTGAAGGACAGACGAAGACTACTCTTGTTGCGAGTTACTGAGGCAGTTGTGGTGTCCACACCATGAGGCTGCTGTTCCGTGAAAACCGATTAAGCGCTTTATGCAAGTACCACGCGAAATCGCACTTGTCTGTCAGAGTCCCCGGATCCATACACGGCATGGACATCTGCACTCGTCGCGGTCGGGCATTCACGTTTTAACACGTCCCGGTGTCGAGCGAAATTTCTGACCTATTATTGTTTGTCAGTTATTTTGCTTCTCAGAGTAAAGGAATAAGTTTGGCGATTACTTTTTGGATGTGTGTTGTGTAAATTAAAACTTTTTGGTTAGATGTCAGACACCCAGAACAAGCTACAGTACTGGAATAACTGCAACCACTGAACATTGTTGAACTTAGTCTTAGACCTCAATTATTTTCTAATTCTAACCCAAACCCCAAGCTGACACACCTAAACACCAAACCCTAAGCACTAATCATCAGTTTTCTCAGCGTATTTGAAATGCAGAATATTATTCTGTGCACTGTCTATGGAAAGAGATCCTTTCTCAGCAAAAAATCAGACACTTTCAGATCTTACAGAGTATATATTTCGCCTACGATGTTGGCATCATCAGCTCTTATTCAAATAGACTCTTTTCTGTGCATGCGCACATGGCGTGAAGTCAGAAATTTCGCTTCACTCCGGTTGCAATTCAACCTGGGCTTACTTAACGGGAAATCGCGAACATTCGTCACGCCGCCGGACTGTGATTTCAAGCATGAGCCGGCAACAAGCGCTGTTTGCATTCACAGAAAAATTTCTAAGAAATTTCTACGTCTTCGCCTCACGTTGATTTTCTGTATAAACTCAAGTGTGATTCACAGCAGCTTGTCCGGGTACTTTGTCGAGAGCTTTATGCAGCATGTAGGTTTGTTGGTCGTGGTTCAAGGGCAAAATCGATTTTAGCTCTAAATTTGTAACGTGACGGTAATTTTCAAAAAAGTTTCGCCTGAACGCTGATGTTTTCGAGTTTGAGAAAAAAATTCTAGGTTATAAGTTTATAAACCAAGCATAAACTTATATACGGACCGAATTAGACGAGGACGTGGTAAAACTCCGCATCTGTTCTGAATTGCGTTTTGCTGCAATAATTTAAAAACTTTGTTGTTGCTTGTACACGGGCCCATTTTTGCCAAACGACACTGAAAGCAATCGGATTTGGCAAAATACTCCAGAATCTCATAAAGTCAACAAAATACTAAAAAATCGGTATAGTTAATTAAAGTTTGACCGCTGCCGCAAACGTAGCGTAGGGCTGGTGACACGCGATTCAGCCATATTTCCCAAACAGGTGGTGTGTTGTGACAAACAATTGCTAAAAGCGCAAAGTTCTTCACAATTCATCCACAGAAAAGTAAGGCGTTACGACATACAGCCGACTTTCTCGCTCGAGCATCCACCAAACACAAAAGAGAACTCAGTATAAATACCTCCTTCATCTTGTAAGCAGGCAAGTTTTTTCTGAACTTCAGCATCTTTTTGTAAGGTTCCGATTCCAAATTGGCGGTAAGTTTTTGAAAGAGCTCTTCATCCAGTCGGGAATCCCCCTGCAGCTCAAGTTCGAGGTCTGCGGAAAAGAATTCTGTTGTTCTCGAGCATCTAAGGACGAGGCTAAATATAACCCCCCCCGACACTAAATATTCGGCTATAGATCAATAAAACTCACCGAAGCTATCGTCCAAGTTTGAAGTTCCGTCCGCACTGTCACCCTTAAAAGAAATTAAGAACTTCTGGTCTTCCACAAAAACACAATCGCGCAGTAAAATCCTAGTTTAACCACTAAAGCCTGTTTCGTCCGGGTGTTTGTATATTTTAAGATGAAAAAGAATACCAACGATCTTGTTGCAACTGAAAACAATTTGATGTTCCGCAGCATAATCGCAACGAACATTCAAAAGACTTCGCAGACCAGGACTGATCGAACACACATTCATGCAATTATAATTGCATCTGAAATATTTATCTGAAACGGGTACCATGCCCTCATTTCATGCCATGCCGAATTATTCCAGCAACCTGTTTTTTTCGCTGAGATATTTCGGTCATAACAGTATTAAAACTCACCGAAACAGCATTCACTAGTCTGTATTTTCGGATATTATCTCCGAATTGACTTAGATTTTTTCAATCATTTAAAAAATCGGTCTGTGTCTGAAAAAAACTAGATAGGAAAGACTGTGATATTTGGCCAACACTTTTCGTATTTGCCCATTCATACCCTGGAAGAACTAAACGTGCTGGAACGCAGGAATGAAAACACAGCTCAATAGAAACTGAGCGGAATACTGAACCCGGGCCACACCACTTACACATACCTCGCTCTTCTTGGTTTCTTCTGTGTTTTGTTGCAATCTGCAAAAGCGAAATAGCAGCATTTATCGTTTTGCTTCAAATTAAATTACCCTCACAAAAAGCTTCACAGCATTGGCATATAATCTACAGCAGTGGTTCCCAAACTGGGGTTAAATTACCCACCGTGGGTAATATGTGATTCTTCTGGGGGTAATGCGGAACCAAAACCACAACGTTGTTGCATATTATGAGCGATCACTGCGAAATATTGAGGCTAATAAGACATAATCGCTACCTTCATTTGGGTAACGGCTTGAACAAGTTTGGGAACCACTGGTTTACAGGCATCACAAAATATGGCTGCTACGAACAGCAGAACTAACAAGCCTGTTTGATTCGTGTAAACAAAATCACCAGCAATGCGAACTCACGTTAGATTAGCTTGATCGATCCGATCCAGTGCCACGCAAGCTGCTGTCATTTGGACATCGTTCATTCGCACAACAGGACGCTTCATGGGAAAGAACAGTAAGAAGAGGTTAAGACCAAAATTGAACATCAGTGCGAGAACATGATTTTGTCTTGGAAAGACAGTATTGTGCATAAAAAAATTTGACAAGGACATTCAAGACGCAAAACCCTAAAACTTCATGAACAAAAATGAGCAAGATCAGATGGTTATCAAGCTGCAAACGAACTAACACGTGCAACAGGTTTTTGTGCTAGGATGAAAACCGCAATCTAGCTATGACAACGCAAACGTTTTGACTGAGCGAAAACAACGTTAAACATCAACGCTTTGCTACAAGTGTATTAGGAACGTGTTTTGTGTGATTCAGCTGATTGGATTCCTGTCGAAAATTGGTACTTGGCAGCAATAACGATCTGTACGCGTGTGCAAAAAAGCTGTTCACACTTTCCAAAACACCTGGGTGTGGAGTGTTCTGCGGTAGTTGCCCGGCAATCAAATTTCGAGTTTCAGAAATTCGTACCCCCGCAGCAAACGACTTCAACTTTAGGTTTTCAGCATCTTTGTTCGCACATCAAAAAAGAAAATGAAATGGAACCAGTAAGTCGACATCTTTGTGTTGTAATGCTTGCAGTCACCTGCCGCTTCGCGCAACTTAAAGGCACATATATTTTTTGCTACGGTCAGCATAATGGGGCGCTCGTTTCCCACGAAAACACATTGTAGACGGAACACAGATTGGAAAATTCTTCTGAACAACATCAATAAGCTTTCAGGTAAATGTCTAGTTTGGCAATCAAGCACGAAATCTGTGTAATGGTTCAATTATTTTTATATTTTACACGGTTTCTGTCACGCTAGTGACGTACTTGGCAGCAACAAAAATTACCATATCAAAATCTTTTTTACCACATTGACAAATTAGAATATTTCTGTTGCATCACGAATTAAACGCATTAGAAAATGTCGTTGAAAATACATGGATCCAGATTTACGCTTCGTATAGAACTGTGAAGTGCTCTGCATAAAATGTGGTGTGATTGACCAAATTTTCTCCCAGCGCAATTGACGAAAAAGTGTACGCCACACGCATTTTTTTAATAATTTTTGGTGAAAATTGCAGTCCTGTTCACACCTGCCGTTTTTCCAAAGCTTTTTTCCGAGCTCGACTTCGTTCAGCATACCACATCCCGAGAGCGCGCCCGCCTCTCGGGCGGCTCGATCCGGCCCGATCCTGTTCGTCGTTGTTGTTTTCCGAAGCTGTTTTTCCGGCTCCATTCCTCTCAGCGCACCACCATGTTCCGCGGGGTCGGCCGCGACCTCGCGGCCAACTGGAGCCAGGTCGACTTCTTTCCTTTGAAAATCGACCGCGCGGCGCCGGATCGTGACGTGCTCCGTTGATACGATAATCATCTGGGAGCCATGACAAAATCGCAAAAAAATTTTTCGAAAGAGCGCTCTGCACTGTTTCGTGCTCACACCAATGCTTTTAATCCACTACTCGACGCACGCGCGAGTAAATACAGTACCTTCTGCGCATCTTTCAAAATATGCTGATGCGCTGGCGTAATCGACACTTCTCAGCACAGCTTATAACGCATATCGGTTGTAGGTAGGGCCATTTTTTATGACCCAAAAAAATTTGATAATATTACTTTACTTTTCAGAAAATACGACTTTATATGACCATACTAAAATGACTGAGCTAGAAGATACAACTACTGTACAATAGAGCATTACCAGCGAAAATAGGCATAAGAGATGGTAGCCCCATCCCATGGTTTGTTGAAGCCCCACTAAAATAAACGGCTCAAAAGAAGAGCAAAACATATAGTTTGGTTTGAAGCAAATTGGAAACACGCATGGACATTGGTTCATTTCTTTGGGGCAACAAGAACGCGCATTTTTACGCCGTGCATTATATTTCATCCAAATAACTTGGTTCACCTACGCCTTTGCCAACATTTGCAGGGTGCCTAAGTGGGTTCAATTTGTAAGATGCAGCTTAGACCTATTAGTGATATCGTAGTTTCACCTGATATTTTGAGATTGTTTTAATGGTTTCTCTATTGAATACGTTGAAAATAGGCAAAATATGCCTTTATGACCTAACATAGAAAATATGACTTTTTACAATTTATAACTTTTGTTATAGGTTTCGTAGGGTGCAACTTTTGTTTTTAAAAATTCTTTTCATAGCTTCCTGAAGCACAGAAAATGATATGACTTTTATGACTTTAAACGGCCCTAATTAAAGACTAGGTTACAATATTTTTCGGCATATTACAGTAAATATTCGCGAAGTGCTTCTGCGCAGTAACACGGCCACCACGCGCTCGACTTGAGTTAAAAAACAGAGTTAATAGTCTTGGAAGCAGAAACGATTGGACGGTATCATTACGCAGAAAGAAACAGAGTTAAAATGAGCTGCACGTAACACTGCATGCCAAAAACGTTAACAAGCGCCATCTTGCAACATATGGCAAAAAAAGTGTTGTGCTGCTTTTGCATGCTTGCATTGAGGTGTAGTTGCTGATGCTATTACGAGAAAAAAAACTTTGGATTTGGATGATGCTAAACACACGCAATCTGCACCGGGATCGATGTCACCCCGAGCATTCGATTTCGAAAATAACTATCTTTTCTATGACATATGATTTTTTGGAAAATAATCAGCTGCAGAAATAATAAACAGTCAGATGGTGTCCTACAAACTTTCGATTTTGCCGCAAACCTTAAATTAGAAGAAAACCAGTGCGTGTAATTTTTTAGTTACCTTGTTCCCATTTTCTTGCATGCGAAAACCATTTTGGCTTTGATCCACGATTATTTCCGTATGAGCCTGCAAACAAGCAACGACATTATTGACAGAGCATATGTTCGCATGTACAATATCTCACAAATGCACGTATAAAAAAACATTCAAACTGGTTTGCTGTGATATTTTTTCAAAAAAAAGAAAACGAAGCCTCATTATCACTGTTCTGTCAAACTTATTATGAAGAAAACAATAATGGAAATGTGCAACACACAAAGATAGACTCTCCTTCACAAAATCATGCTATTTATCACAACCACCCTATAAAATAATTTGAAGACAACACATTGTTTCTCTTTTTACTGCATAATGTATGTCCGATACAACTTATCGAAATCGTAATCATTCATTTATTTTCAAACACACGTTTCCTCTCATGAGAGTCTCGGGGGCAGCAGCCCTAGGACTCGAAATACCTCATGGTTTTCAGCAATCTTAGATAGTTCTGCTGGCTCAACACCAATACGAGACCAAGCAAAGTTGGAAATGCAATCGTGCAACCTGGTCCTTGGTTAACCTATGTTGCTTTTATATGAGATAGCATTATTTCAGTCATTACCCAAGATTAATTACCATAGAAGAGGATCGCAACAAAGACCGATTTAAAAACCGACAGCTTTGCATTGTTTGAAACCTCTTGTTTTGTCACCACAGAACGATAAAGCTCACGCAATTGCTTTACCAACCCGTGTATTAATCTCCTTGTTTCACCTTCAGTCACTCGTGAATATCACCCCAAATTATTTGAACTTCTCCACCTCCTACAGTGTAGGCCTACTCACGATTGCTTGCAACACGACCTGGCTAGGGTTTCTGTAAATATCACCTGTCTTTCTAGTGCTAATTTCAATTCACGTTTGCTCGCACATAGCTGAAAAAAATGATAAAGTGCATGTTGAAGGCCCTATTCAGAGGATGGTAGCAATACCAAATCATCTGCAAGAAGGAAACGGTTGGTGCTGTAGCTTCCAACAGCAACACCTTCGTCGACTCGGCTATGACTATTTATCCAACTCATATAAACCATGAGGAAGAGTGGCGACAGCACACACCCTTGTTGAAGTCCAACACCCATGGTGAACAGTTGCAATTTAACTCCGTCGACTCAACGTGGACACAAACTTCTGAAATGGAATACAATGACTTGATGGCCAGTAACAGGTGACTGTGAACACCGCATTTCTGGAACACACGCCAAAGTTTTTCACAAGAACCCTGGTCGTATGCTTCCTCAAGATCGACAAAGCATGTGTTATAGACATCTTTGGCATGCTGCCAAGATTTCTTGAAAATTACTGGAGAGGGAAAATTTCGTCTGTATTGCTACAGCCACATCGAAAACGAGTTGGGAGTTCTTCAACCTGAGTTCATATTTTTCATGCATCTTGTTTCAAGGCGCTTGGCATACACTTTTCCACGGAGGCTAGGGGAAAGATGCCCTAGTAATTAGTGCATTTTCTACTGTCTCTCTTCTTGTGTATGGGGATGATCACTCCAATTTGCCAATCTTTCAATGCGCTACCAGAATGCCAGGCCGCTTGACACTCAGGCCTCAGTGAAAGAACTTGATTCAAGGCTTTGAACCTCAGGTCGGATTTCATCACAACCTGCAGCCTTCCCAGACTTCAGTATTTTGACAGCTAGGAAGACTTCAGGTGCAGTGACGTCCTTCCATTATCTTTTACATCAGTAACAA
>JGI24159J19872_10004581_pt1 | contig 17647 bp, 13 predicted proteins | sample Ectturendosymbi4_FD_19872 | JGI IMG/M metagenome (IMG submission 19872) | reverse complement strand
ATATTAAACATTGTGAATGTGCCTGATCTGAAGAAATCTGATAAAAGACTTAAACGAAATCTAGTTACGGTGTATCTGGTTAGGATGAGAACAGCATATGATTCTATATCTTGGTTTCAAGTTTTCGGAGCGTCAACAGGTGTCTGATTATACATTTTTAATGATGCCCCGCATCAGGAGGTGTTAGTCATCTTTCTTGGAAAAGAACAGGAGCCAAAAGAAGTTACTCCGATCACTTCTAGAATATACGCCTAGCTTACACTTGCTATTATTTTGCATGATGAAATCAGTTAATCTGCTCATAAAACTAACTGAAAGCAGACATGTTCACGTCTGTATCCGGGGGGGGGGGCAGGGCACCCCTGCCCCCCATTTAAAATCTGTGCCAGCATTTCATGTTTGCCCCCCCGGTTTCTGCATATATCCAATGTTGTATTCCCCTCTTGTGATTTTTGTAACATCGACTGCGCAATCCTGGCGACGGGCGAAGACATGCTCAATTATTCACTTGTGTATAATATACGAATGAATGTGGATCCAGCTATTCGTGCCGTTCGGCAACCATTTCCAACTAGGCCTAGGTTTTGGACGCAAACATCTAAAGTGAGATTACAAGTGGTGCTGTTCTGCGGCCGAAAGCACTATTGAAAGTAAACATAATGTTTGTTTTAATGGTTCTTTTCCACATCNCAGTCAAANTGAAGTTGCAGCCTACAACACAGTAGCCTAGGCTGTTCCGGACAATGGCTTATTCATGCATTTTTTTGCATAATGGCTTACTCGTGCATTTTTGTGAATNATTTCACGAAATAACACAAATGCAACAAGAGGAAAAAATAACGTCAAAGAGCAGGAATTAATAGCATGCTCATGAGACGACGAAAAACGTCAAAAACTTCAGGTGTGGCGAATTAATGTGTTCTAAGATACTTCAGTCACAAAGGGATGGCGAAAGACCAAATGGGTCAATTGTTCAGAGAGCCCTGTTGCTGATATAATCAATTTTTCATGGAGGACGTTTCGCATGTAATAAAAGAAAAGTAAAAAATGCATAGGATGAACGTCAGATACAGTGAAGTAAGTAAACGAAACAACAACAGGAAAAAATAGAGGGGAGAAAGCATGCCTATGTACTAAGGTATGGGGGAGCATCTGGAGAGGTCAAAGATATAAAAGAAGAGAGAGGGACAAAAACACATTAGACTAGTCACATGACCTGCAGTAGCTCTGCGTTTAGTCATGGCTTAGACTGCAGAGTAGCTCCAATTTGTGAAGTTTGCGTTTCAAGTTTAAATTATACCTGTTATACAAGATTCAATTATATTCACAGATTTTTGACTTCACAGCACATTCGGTCAAACCAGCATTAATGCGCTGCTGGACAATCGAAAAAGTACAATATTAGGCTTTCAAATACAACTGTGAAAATATTTCGATCATATGTCACAAGTACATGTTTTGGACACATGGTTTAAAATTTTGATCGCCAAAGCCTGTCTTTTGTTTTGTGCAAGTGTGATTCTAACAGGGCAGTCGCACTTAATCCTTCCATGCCTTGCACGAAATGTACCTTTGCATGATATTCAAACCAGAAAGGTCGCGAGAAAGTTTTCAATAGGGGGTTTTGCGTTTCTGCGGGGGGGGGCTTGACATTTTAAAAATTGGCAAAAGCTCAACTGATTTATAGTGTTCCATGTTTCAAATATAGAGGGATTGGAGCTTTGTTTGGGGTATGAGCCCATCAAAGGCTCCCGTGGAGACGGGACTGGTTCAAACGCTCATATTTAATTGGGTCGTCAGAAAATTTATTCCTAATTTTGATGTGAACAGTAAAATGCTAATTGGAATTGTTCTTAAGAAGGAGTCAAAAGTAATTTATATGGGGATTTCACAGCTATGTTTGTTGAAGCTTTGACTGAAGCTTTTAGAGCTCATTATGTTAATTACCCAGTTTCAACACTACTTCAGTCATTGGAGCAGTGGTGTAGGAGGTGGAGGTGATGGGGGTGCAAGCGCAATCGCGAAGTTTTGATTTACCAAACATTTGGGTGAAGTATCAAAAAATTTGGGCAAGGAAGCTTCAACACATTTTAACAATATCAGTGAAATTATACTTCCTTGTTATTGCATGTATAAATAAAATTTAATGTGTCATCGAAAACATATTACTTTAATATATACAAAATCAGCCAACTCTCTCTGGTAACGTGAATACGTTTGTGTGAGTTGATGAGTAAGTGATTCACGTGAAAGTTTGGCAAATGAAAGCATTTCATGTATTTCCTTTGTTACGTGTTCCCATCTCACTACACCCCTGGGGTGGCAGTTGTCCTGGGAAGCAGTTGTCCTAGGTGTCGGCTGCACTAGATAGCAGTTCTCCGGGTGGCGTTTGTCCTGGGTGGCAATTGTCCTAGATGGCACTTGTCCAGATGGCAGTTGTCCTGGAAGGCGATTGTCCTAGGTGGCAGTTGTCCGGGTGGCAGTTGTCCTGGGTGGCTGTTGTCCAGATAGCAGTTGTCCAGGAAGGCGATTGTCCCAGGTGGCAGTTGTCCGGGTGGCAGTTGTACTGGAAGGCGATTGTCCTAGGTGGCAGTTGTCCACATTTAACAATGTTTTTTTTTCACAGAGAATCACAATATCCTTGATTTGTAACCCTGCTATATTTTACAAGCATCTTCAGAAACTCACGAAGTTCTTAAACTGACTTCAACATCGGAATGAGCGCTTTCTTGCTTTATGTACCATGATGTTACTGGAGCACCGTTTTTCGCTGCGCTGTGGGATTTGCAGTAATTGTCTTGTTGTGCCTGTTTTTGCCAAGTGAACAGCCAGTAAATGGATCTGCCAGAAGCGACAAAATGCTGCACAAGTTTGGTTATCATCAAGCTGAAGTAAAGGTGGGGTATCTTCAGGGTGGCGTCAGGGGTGAAGTCGAAGATCCGCAACAAGTGCTTGCTCCGATTGGGCATCGTCTGGGCGAAGGCGATTTGGAAATGGATGAAGCGGGAAGAAACTTCACAGACGAGGGCATGTTGAAACCGGATGTGAGTTATGTGTTTGATTGTAACAAACTCTCTTCAAAGTGGGAGTGGCTTGTTTCAAATGACTACTTTACAAAACAAACACTTATGATATGGTTTCGCAGGTGTTTGAATATTTTACTCCAGTCGAACTAAAACCATGGTTTGAAAAACCCCACCCCGACCCATCAGCGCCAGGCGAATATGGCGAAGCATTTAGAATCAACGATAACAGCGAGGCAACCAAGAAGAAAATCAAGGAAGGATGGCATAATCATGCGTTCAACCATTATGTTTGTGAGATGATTTCTTTGCACAGAACAATCGCAGATGAAAGAGATCAGGAGTACGTGCAAGTTTCCTTTTTGATTATAGGGTTTCCTTTGCGTTATGTTTTACTTTTACAGTGCCAGTTTGCACAGTCGCAGGGCTTGTTTCCTCTGAAGAACCGAAGTTAAAAATTACTAATGCTCATGTCATAAAGGGTTTGAATATCAATTATTTGTTCAATTTTCTACTGGTGTTGTTAGATGCTTTATAGATGTTTGATCCGTACGTTACAGTAGTTTGATTCAGAATTTTTTGTTTACGTTTGTGTCGTGGCTTGTTCTTTACACATTATATCGATTTTTTTCTTTTTTTGACATGCAATCCTACATCAGTTATTTATAAAGCTGTTTCGTCAAATTGTTCTAAGTTCACCATATCGTCAAGACATCACTGATTTGATTGCAAAACATGAAACCCAACATAATCTAGTTTGACTCCACAGATTGGTAGCAACTTGAACTGCATAACAATTAGCTGTTTGAACAAAAATGTGCTTTTGTAACAATCTTGCAGTAAGTTTGAGTTTTGTGTGGACGGACTGCTCTGAATGTACTCAACCTTATTAATTTGTCGGCAACAATTCTGAAATGTAGGTTTGATTCTGCGGTAATCCTTCTCTATATCGAAAAAGGACTGAGGATGCGTAATTGTACGTGAAATCGATTTCCTATTAAAAATTTGCCGATAGTTTCTTTGCTTACCCGCATTCTGGAGAGTACGTACGATTTTTTTGTTTTCGTTTTTATAATGATATCAACCAAACGCAGCAAACATTGTAGTTCCGACTGATTTGTACTTTGTAAATGCAAGTTGTTGTCGCAAAAACTAACAAGTTACAGATAAACGAAACAGCATTTTCAAGTATGGAGCACTTCCACTCGTAGTTAGCTTGTTATGAAAGATTTAGTTTAAGTAAGATCGTTCCTCGAAAACAAATGGTAAATGTTTTTGTCCAGGTGTAAGGATCGCAAATGGCGCAAACCGCTTCCAGACACATCCGTCATCATTATCTTTCACAATGAAGCCTGGTGCGCCCTCTTGAGGACAGTGCACAGCGTTCTAGAAACTTCACCCAAAGTTTTACTCAAAGAAATAATCCTTGTCGACGACGCAAGTACGAATGGTGAGTGGTCTCTGGCAAGCATTTTGTAAAAACTTGAAAATAAAAAATAAGAAAGTCCTGAGCATCGTTCAAACACGGTTCTATCAAAAGTCCATCAAAGTTAAAGCAATTTATTAAACAATTATACGGGACTAATTGCTCAAAGCACGTTTTTCACTGAAAGCAATCTTATGACGACATGTTATGTCTTGCATGCAAAATGCCACTTTATTTTTTGTAGCAAGATGTCATCATTTTTCTCAATGACAATATTTATTATCTTTGTAACTCATGAGCAATATGTGAATAAAGCTTTGTACCTTCTTATTTCGGTTTATGCCTTCACAACTAGCATTATCTGTAAACCAATGTTCTTTGACCTATTTTCCATACTGTAGCATGTACAATACCTCTTCTACGCTTGTTATTAACAGCATCAGATTTCAGTAATACTAGGCCGTGACCCTTCTAAAAATCTTAGGTGGTCCACAGGCTGAGGATTTCACTTTAGAATTTGGCTACTCGCCTACCATAAGCAATAAGTTTTAAGTACTCTACCAGTGAATACAATTGTTTGGGGAAGACGTATTTTCAAGTTTTGTTTTTATTTGTCCCAGTCTGTGTTCTGATATATTCATTTTATTTTTAGGTGCGTTTGCTTTCTCTGCTTTTGCTTTAGTTTTTCAGCGTTTCACCCGTAAAAGCATTGCTTGCAGATTGTAGGTCTGAATGTGCATAGTGCTTTGACAAATAAATTTCCTATCTAAATATTTTCTAATGGATTCCAACTCTTCACGTTTTTTGAGACGAGTATTTGAAATATTTATTATGAACTACATGCACATGTTTTCTAGCTAATGGAATTCACAAACAGGTCAGTGCAAAACCAGATCAACTCCCCAAACGCAACCAATGTACTGTCAACTAGCAGAGTCTTGACATAATCTCCATGAACAACACAAGTTGTACATAAGTCATGCACCCCCAATCCTCTTTTCTCTGTGTTAGCGCTTGTGCTCACGTAACGGAATCATCCACTAGCATGAATCTGCCTGCTCATGCACCTACACGCGGTTTTCTGACTCATGAGGGCACTGCCTGATATCTTGGGTTGCCAAGCCAAAGAAGGTATTGACTCTCAAATTCGTAATGCGAATAGTTACATCCATTGTACGGGAAATAGGTTTGCCTAAATTCGACAAGGTTACCTCACGCACAGCATTTGGTATCACACGATAGGTTACCCGCGGTCAGGGACGGGCAATTAATGTGGCTCGGGGACCACGTTGAAAAGGCCGCATTTACCGGAGGGCCGTAGGCACAGAACCGTCGCCAGAAAGTTTTCAATAGGGGCTTTGCGTTTGTGCTGTGCCGGGGGGCTTGACATTCTAAAAATTGGCAAAACTCCACTGATTCAGTGTCTCATGGTTCAAATTGAGGGGGCTTGGAGCTTTGTTTGGGGGGCTAAGCCCACGGAAGCTCCCCCGTGGCGACGGGACTGGGGCCGTGCCTTCTAATTTAATCGTAAAATAAATGAATACAAAGGCTTTAATGGAATTTCACTTGTGCGAATGCACTTCATCCAGCGCAAGCAATTTACCGAGACAATTTTCGGTTCAAGTTATCCTCAACACTAATATTTACTGCGTTGATAAGTTGGACGAAATTTCAGATTTGAAGGTTTTCCTGAATGCCTCCGCGGGCCACTTATGGCCTGCGGGCCTCTTATTGCCCACTCCTGCCCTAAATCAATACGGGAAAAACCTCCTCTAAATGAAAAGTAGAATGTTGATGTAGATTTCGATAGGACTCACCGACAGGAGACATACAAATATGCAGCTACTCAAAGAGCCAACTTTAAATGTGAATTGTAAGCATTTTTGCATTGAAATGGAAAAACGATTTGCCGAAATTGGGCAGAGTTACATGAGCACGACAAAATGCTGAGAAAATCTTAACGAAAGATCGTCATAACCGCATTTATGATCAGAGAATAAACATTTGCTGTCACGACCTGTGGGAGGTCATGATACGAGATAGCCAAGTCATGTTGCTCATTTTGAGGTACTGCTATCGACGTTTGAGGGGAATGTGGTGACTTGACAGCGATATTGTTTTTGTATCCGTTCTCCACATCCCGTAGAACAGCGGTTCTCAAACTGTTTCAGTCGCGCTTCTTTCAGCGTTTAGCCATTGCTGCACGCGTCTCACCGAACGTCCCAATCAAACGCAAAAAAAACAGAAAAGCATCTTGTTTGTCATTGTCCTGCTTTTCAACAAAATGTCGCTGCCATACTCGCGCCCCCATGTGGGGTGCACCCCCAGTTAAAAAAAACAGGCTGTAGAATCTCCATTGCTTTTCTGGCCTAACATGAAACTGAAAACATCTCTTTAAAAACGAGCAAGCTCTCTTGTTGGGGCGATAGCACTTAGGGTGAAAACGCCATGGAATCCCTGAATGGTTGCTTAACGTAGCCCAAAGGCAGTGACCTTGTGAATAGAGTTGCAGAGCATTTAGAAAATTCTACTTTTCGTCTCAGACGTTTCACAAAGTCATTTCGTTCTTCACAGTTTTGTATCAAAAGGAGTCGTTGATTTAAGTGCCTGCCAAACCAGCTTCTATTGGCGTTTTTCTTACTTTTGTAGTAACTCCCATTTCATTGTTTCTTTTGATTTTTCATCAGTATTATAGTTTTCCAACGTTTCCAAAATTTTGAAACTATACAAAAGTTCTTTAGAAAAGAGATCCCTGATTATAATATCGTTTGGGGAGTTGCAGAGCCTAAAAGATATTTCTTATCAGTATTAGATCTGATCTTATAAACTTACGTGAAATTACGGTTGAATGCATTGATGCACTTATCACTATCAGACGCGCGCTTTCTTGCTTAACGTTCTACTATAAACGTATTCTAATATTGCATGAATTAACGTCCAGCACTTTTTGGAATAAGCCAGTCGAAACTATGCAGAAATCAATGAGGTACCGTTGCCTCGAAGATTGTCTACACCAGGTGCATTTGTACTCATTTTTTGTTGGAAGAAAGTGTTCGTGATACACATTGCGTTTTTACAGCACAATTGCAGCATGAGTCTTGCGTTATCATTTACGTCAGCATCACCATATCGGCCTATCACACCATTCCATGCACATGTCATCGTTGCCAACGTGTGCACTGAAGTGTCCCAAAAGACTTGTGGATTCGTTAGTATTAACGCTTCATAACCTTGAGCATATTGCACTTGAATTTGGGCCGTATGCTTGTAACAAACACATGGACCGATCAAATAATTTCAACCTAAACATGCACACCCAACCTAAACAAAGGATATTTTCATCGAGAGAAATTGCTAGCTGAGAGATTGTAAGTATCCCAAACCCAGCATGGGCAAACTTTGCTAGATTAACGCCGGAGTAGAAAATTTTCCAGTCATCGTCCAGTTCTACAGTTTTAGTCGAAGTGCTCACACCTGCTTCAATGATCCTGTCATCAACGATGCCTTGCGACCGGAGACCGGATGCCTGCATCCTACAAAAACAGACAATCTTCGTGTCCTCGCTGGCATCCAACCTGCTGAGCTTCGTCGCAATACAGCTACATTGTCTCCACCGCGCCGTGGGAGTCGGGACATCTGCTCCACCAGCGTTCACCTGTCGCCGGGTAGGAATATACGGCATATCAAATCGAGACACTCATTTGTACCCGCCGCACAACTCATCTGACGACAACAGATGAGCGGTGCTCTGGGCGGATCACCGATGGAATGCGCAGGGATGGAAATACAATACGAGACTCCGTACTTTCATCCCTGAAATTGGTACCCGCACCCTCCCGGAATGGCCTTGGCATGAACAACCGAGTCCGGCTTCACCGCCGCCTCCATACTGGTGTCGGATGTTTCCGCTTCTGCTACACAAGTGGGATATGGTTCTTTCTGCGGCTTGCGAGTGTGGCGCAGAAAAGACCGTTGACCATGTTGATCTTCACTGTCCAATACATCGAACTCTCTACGGAGTGCATAGCCTGACGGTTCTGGACGGCGAGAAAATGGAATGCCTGCTCAGCACCTGCTCCGAGATTTAGTGCGGCGTGGAAATGGATAAGAACCCGCTGAAACGATGGTGAAGTCGAAAAGACGCCGCTTAGTCCTAGAGATGAAAACAACATCCAGCGAATATAGTTTGGCTTCCTCGACCAGTTCGCAATCTTTTCCTGTGAGTGAGGTGATGTTCCAGCTGCCAATAATCCAACTACTAGCTTATAGCAAGATTGCCATTTATGCGTGGATTTTACGTATTCCAGAGCAGAAGCATTTCTATCCCTTTTCGCCTTCCCAGACGTGTAGGGAAACATGGGTATCTAGTTGTAGAAAGCTGGTGGTAAGAAACACTGGCAACACTTACGAACGGACCCCCCTTTCAAAGCCCGTCGGATCCTCTGCAATATAAATCGTGTACTGTAAATATTAGCGTTGCGAACATTGCCGAGATTGAGGCCTGCAGGCAAATAGTTAACCGTTTCCTTTAGTATATTTTTAGATTAAGTTGATCCAATACTGTACAATTTCACCTCCAGATATTAAATGCATTGATTATTTTTTCATCGGACTGCAAGAAGATTGATTCCACGTAAACACCGCTTTCAGAACTGTCTTTGTTTCTTGTTTGAGACAATGCTTCGGCAAAGGGCATAATTTTCATAACACGGACAGCAATCGCAAGGTAATATTTAAGCAACCAAGCAGATGTTTGATTTTAAAAGCACAAAGAGTTTGGATTGCACATACCCTTGCAACCACGAAATTATGAAACTTGTTTTGTAATCTTGTTTCATGACAAGTATTTATGCTGGCAAGTTACTTTTTATGCTTTTGTAAACTGAAGGTTAAGTTTTTTTTAATCGTCAGTGACGTATTTGTTTCGTTGAATAACAGAGGATCTGGGAAGAAAACTTGATGAGTACATCGCCTCGTTGAAAGTTGTGCGAATTGTGCGAATGCCTGAAAGGTCTAGATTAGTTGGGGCCAGATTGGCCGGAGCCGAAGCAGCCAATGGCCAAGTTTTGACATTCCTTGACTCTCACTGTAAGTTAAACATACAGGGTGGTCAACAACACGTACCCGCTTTATTATCGTTATCGCTTCATATCAAATTAACCCAGGCGTTTGTTTGGCAGATAAATCATTGGTCTATGTCCAAACTTATATTTCCCAGCTTCAATGGATCAAGCAGCAAGATATTCCGTGCAGGAGAGGATCAAGATTGTAGCGGCCTGTTTCGCGACGACATCAGTTGTCAAAACTCATTGACAAATTCGGGGGATTTTCAGGGCAGAAGCGCTCCATCCAGACTCACAATATAGCACCTCCTTGACACATTCAATGAGATGTATACAAGTTAATGTACTGTAAAAGATGCTGTGGCCGGCTGCGATTAGTCAGGGCAGATAATCATGCCATGTTTGTGAAGGAACGTTTGGAGTAGTCTCCGAGGCAATCCACATGACGTTTGTTCCAGGAGACAGATCTTTTAACGAGTTTAATCATGCACAGAATGCACCAGGATTGTCACTTGTTTCCGTGTATGATACAGATTTTATAACTTCAGACTGATGTAAATAAAACTGAGAAAGGTGCGTTTTGGCTAAACCATCAGTGAGAAAATTGAAGACCATCCTGAATTCTTAAGCTTCATTTTTTAGTGATGATGCAAATTTCAATACCTATCTGCTTTGGATCACTTTCTGTGGGGATACCTAAAAGACAGTGTCCTTGCTAACAATCTCCAAACTAGTGATGCGCTCAAGAATAACATTCGAAATGAGATCGATGGAATTCTCCATGAGATATTGGACAGGATAATTACAAATTAGTGACAAGGAGTTTGTATCGAGCACATTATAAGGTTTTGAGTTGAGCTCGGAATATGGTGGTGTACGAAGAAAAGTTTACACCAAACGAAACTTACACGTCTATAGGACTGTCCTATGAAACAAAATTGCAAAGTATTCCTTTCAGTACTAAATGATAATTTACTATAAATGGATGTATATTTTTGGATCACCATGCATATTAANGTTTAGAAATATCATCTGGAACAAGCTGCTGTTACAGGTGTATACGTTTAGGTGCAGTTTTGACCTCACTACCCTAAAGCCTGGTTGATCAAGACCCAAAGTCTTAAAAGATCCTTTGGTCAGACTTTAGCTGTTTAGGTAAACTACTTGTTAAAAAAACTTGGGCCATTACCTTGGAACCAGAAACGCTATAAACCCAATCAAACCCTCGAAATGCTCGTATTATAGCTCATAGTTTCCAATAAAAACTCGTCATAAAAATGGCTCTTGGTGTTGGCGTCCAGGGTCTGATGACGTCATCCAAATATGCAAAAACTGCCCCAATTATGACATCATCGACAAAAACAACTCCAAAATTTCCCGGTTTCTTTTAAACGAAACTACAAGACCTTCCGCATCTTTAGGAGGTTTTAAACAGCTCTCTAGCTCAATCGGCTGGCGAGTTATTGCCTTTAGCCAAAATAGCCAAGGTCACCTTTTGCGGGACTTGATTTTTACCCACACTTTGTGATTTGAGCCATAATTTTGCTCCAATAACACTGATAAGCCATTCAATGGCTCTGAAGACTTGGGTTATACTTTATAGTTTCCACAAAAACCTGAGCCAAGAAAACGGATCGTTGGGTTGGCACTCACGGCCAGGTAACCTCCGCCAAAAATGCGCAAAAACCTGCCCCAATCGTGACGTCACCCAAAAAAACAAACCCATAACTTAATTTTTTTTTATAATATCAACCAGACTTCCCGAATCGGCAGAGGGTTTGAACGGCTCTTTAGCTCATTTGGCTGGTGAGTTAGGAGTTGCAAAGTGGCAGAACGTTCTGTAAAGACGAGGCGCTCGCGGGGCATTGTTTTCGTACTTCTTCCATGTTTCTTTCGTGGCATTCAAGCAAAAGCAGTTAAACGTTGTTGCATCTTCAAATTCGTGCTGCACAAAGTAGTCTCCAATCAATGCGTGCTTCCTCTCTGTGTCGTGCAGTTACACTGCAGCTTCATGTTACTTTACAGGTGAATGTGCACCGCATTGGCTCGAACCGTTGCTGGAACGAATTGCAGAGGATCCCACTAGGGTCGTGTGTCCTGTCATCGAAGCCATTAATTCTGACAACTTTGCCATGAGCTTAGCAACGGCCAGGTAAAACGATATTTAATCTTATAGTTTCTTTAACGTGCTCAAAGTATAGCACTGTTAAATAGTAGGTTTTTGTGTTTTTTGTTTCATAACCAAAAGTGCCTGGTTAGAATCACTGAAATGTTAGAAGCAGAAGAAAAAAATTATTTACAGTTGTTTCTTAAAGCCTTTAATTGTTGAAGGTAAAAACAGTCGATTACTGTAAATTGGAAAATTGTATAACAAAGTGGCACAGTACTGTTTTCATTCGTTTAATTGCATGAAAACGAAGTTGAGACAGTTTTCGAAAATTTCACATACTCCATGTAAGATACGAATCGTATATTAACCATGTGATTGTAATCATGAACAAGCAACCCTCTGAAAATGCATTCTATAAGTTTAAATAGGCCGCCACGGTTTAATATATTGTCTTTGTCTTTCTTTGGAGTTCGTTTTCGAGTGTGCAAAACGTCAAACCTCTGATTTTTCACTCGAGGTTTCCAGAAGTGCGAGTGCAGCACTTTCTTGTTTGTGTAAAAGTTGTTGACATATAGAAGTCTTCACACGCGCGAAAGCAAGTTTTCCGCATTAATTTAAGATGAACAATGATCTGGTAAACGATCTAGAACGGGTGCAATCTTTGCAAGAATTTTTTAACATTAATCCTGCAGTTGAAAATTTGAAGTAGCTTTAGTGTATTCATTTAACCGCCTTTATGCTGCCGAGCGTGTTTCTGAAGGTCTAGCCTTAGCATGTTATTTATCTTTGAATTGTTCAGTGCACAAAGCAGACATGGTGATGTCTACAGTAAATTACTTGACAAAGCCGGGTTGTTGTTGTCTTGCTATGTATTTACAGTCGTGGCCAAAAGTTTAAGACCAAAGTCGATTTTTGTGTGCGAAGCTACTTGTTCCGCAGTATTGCATCAGAAATCATTCATGATTGCATCATCCTTTCTGGTGAGTGAGAGTGTGACGCAAGAGACTGTTTCAATTCATAAACAGTCAACCATTCAGCAGTGAGGTTGTTTTTGTGTTTTTTCGTCATTTTTTTCTTGCCTCAGAATGGGTAAGAAACGATCTCTCTTTGAGGCACAGCGAGCTCAGATCGCGATTCTACGCCAGGAAGGATACACTGAACGCGCAATAGGTGAACGCCTTGCAGTCAGTAAAACAGCAGTGCATCAGGCAGTGGTCAAGTTCAAGAATTGTGATCTTATTCAGATTGTGAGGGGAGCGGTCGTTCACGGAAAACCACCCGACGAGACGATATTTTGATGAAAAGATGTGTCGTGAAGTCTCCTACCTGTTCAGCTAAAAAGATTCGGGTGGAACTTGAGGAATCTGGTTCGAGAATCAGCAGAAGAACCATCAGTCGCCATGTAACCGACGAATTCGGCCTCAAATCACGGAAACCGGCAAGAAAACCGAGACTGACCTCTGCAAGGAAGTTGAAGCGCTTGCAGTTTGCAAAAAAATACAAAGACTGGAAAATCCAGCAATGGTCCAGAGTTTTGTTTTCCGACGAAACAACATTTCAGCAGTTTGCCTCGAGGAAGAGAACTGTGAGTAGACCACCAGGAACTCGGTACAATGAAAGATTCACACAGTAAACCAAGAAACACCAGCCGAGTGTGATGATTTGAGGAGCGATTTCAACCCAAGGAACGGTCGGCCTATTCTTCCTCGATCCCGGAACCACTATGAATGGCAAAAAATATCTGGAATTGATGAAAGGAAGTTGGAGTTACACATGGCAGTGCATAATTGCGAAATATTTATGCACGATGGGGCGCCATGCCATCGGGCAAAATTCGTCACGGACTTTCTCAAGACGAAAAATATCAAATTGTTGGAATGGCTGGAAAATAGCCCGGACCTTAATCCAATTGAGAATTTCTGGACAGAACTGAAGAACAGAGTTGCTGAGAAGCATCCAACCTGTCTTCCATCGCTTATTAAGACCATCAAGTCTTCCTGGGTCCTCGACATACTCACAGAGCTGTGCCGAAACCTCATTGAGAGCATGCCGAGAAGGATCAGGGCGGTGTTAGAGGCCAAAGGAGGACATACAAAGTACTGAATGTTGATATTTTTTATGTAAAATGACAATAATATATAAATATGACGCCTATCTATGAAAATTATAGATCGGAAACACCTGTGTACTTTCATTACGCTACAGGATCAAAAAATTATGAAATTTCTCTGTTTGGTCTTAAACATTTGGCCACGACTGTATCTTCAAATCAATCATATCAGCAGTCCATTCGGGTGTATATTCACAATGTTGTTATTTTGAATTGCGATATACAGCAGTCAAACATTAACAGGATTGTATATCGTATGAGCGAAATGCATTCAAGTTTGCTCTGAAATGGCTTGAAAACAAGTCAGACAAACAGGAGTAAACTGACCAGCAGATTTTTCGCTTTACGGCGTTTGCCTACAGGGCATATTCAAGTATTTTTTGTTTCGTAAAAAAACATATTTTCAGTGTCAAGGAAGAACACTCGGATATTTCGTTTTTCAAGACTCTAAGCAATGAAAATTTTCACATAATTCTTCTCTTGCATCATAAACGTACCTGGTAAACGTCAGTACCTTGCTTCTAATGCAGTGTTTTAATGATGAGTCGGTAAAAATATCCTATTGATTTATGAGATCCTCGGGAGAATCAAGGTTTGATAGCTACAGCATTTTTTCCTGATGTATTTTGTCAAAAAGTATTCAGACTCAAACAAACTTTTTTCATCGCATTGACTGCACTCATCCATTTAGTAATGAAACCATAAAAATTCAAACTATTACGACTTGTTCATTGGGATTGTAAACTTCTTTTCTCTAATCAAAATCAGCACTAATTTGAATTTTCAAAATTTGGCATGTCCGTTATACAGGTCAGTCAATATTGGAATCCTAAAATGGAATCTCCTTTTCTTCTGGTCGCCACAAAGGATCATTCCAGGCCAAGACTTTCACAACGATTCCGCCATTTTGTCGCCAACGATGGCTGGTGGCCTTTTTTCAATGTATAAAAAGTACTTTAATTTCCTGGGAACCTACGATCCGGAGATGAAAGTTTGGGGAGGTGAAAATATCGAAATATCTCTTAGGGTAAGCTTGTATGTTTACTGTGTCCAAACACATTATGAAAGATGCTGTTTAAGTTTCAAAATTACTAGAAAGTTTGGTACATGGCTGGCTCACAAAAAGATGCTGCGGTAGAGTTCTCCACGCTCATTAGCGGAGCTTTCTGGTTATATGTGTTCATGGTAGGTTTCAAAATGTAGAAGCCACCATTTTTTGAGCAGTAACGAGATTACTGCTCACTAACACCTTATTACACTACTTTTGAAATTTGTTCTGGAATCGGAAATATTCAACAGAACTCTATTTTGTTAGATATTGTTCGAATATGGGATATGTCACCATGACTATTGGTAATCCTTACCTGAAACGAGGCTTTTACTTTTTCGTCTTTCGTCACGGGTCTTATAAATCAGACTTCAAACGTTTGCGTGTGAACATTGAGCGTTGTGCAGACTATGTGGCCTGAATGCACTAAACACACCAGCAGGTATGATCAGGCGGGTAACCAGCTTGGGACATCAGGGGTGGCGAAGAGCATTTTGAGAAGGGACCACATTTTTCAAACTATGTCCAATAGTTTTCAACTATGCCCAACAGATTTTTCCTGGAGAGGGCGAAAAGTTTTGCAGGCTGGCGAGGCGAGGTTCAATCAGGATTAAGTAAAATTAACAAAATAAATGTTTATTTTTCTGTTGTCAGATATGGACATGCGGTGGAACGTTAGAAATCCACCCATGTTCCCACGTTGGCCACGTGTTTCGGACAAGAGTCCCATACACTTATCCTTAAAGAATGGGGATAATTACTCGCAGTACTAAACGCGTTGCCGAAGTTTGGTTGGACGAATACAAGCAGCAATACTATAACCGAGTTCCTTCAGCAAAATTGGTACGGTTACTGTTGAAGTTTGTTGATAGCTGAGCACTGCAAATTCAAACAATTTAACACAACAATAAAATAAAGTTGTGTCTATTTTTCATAAAAAAGCCTGTCATGCCTTGTTTGCTTGTTTCGAACCACAAGATCTTGGCATTTTGATAATTTGTAAATGTTTTTGACGGAACAGAAAGGTCGACATAATCTTGCGCTGTTGATGTAAGATGTTGTTCGGCTTTGGTCAGCCCGAAACTAGCCTGAGTGATCAGAATAACTACAGACGCGTCTTTGTCTTAAGAAGTTGTGATTTTTGTAAGCAACGTTTTGCAGGCGATTGTGAAAATCAATTTTATATTCTGATATTATTGTTAGCTTGGCATCTGACACTGAAGCTTTTATCAGTTTTTACTCAAAGTTCATACACTTAAAGAAACTCCTGCAATTAGTGGTTTTGTTGCTTGCACTTGAGTTTTATATATTAAAAAAAGCCGGTTGTTTTGCATGTAATGTTAGCAACTTCATGTTTAGCACCAACTTTTTCTGTAAACAGCGATTTCTTGTAATGTAACCATACTTTTCTTTACCCCATGATCATACATACGTTCCAATATATAAAGCAGTTTTGCGTTTGGGTGGGAACGCGAATTCACCGCTACCTAAACGGAGAGCAGCTTCTCATCCTTTCTGATGAAGCAATTAAATTTTGTTCCTTTTGTTGGAAGTTTTGTACAATTTGCCACATAAAAGTACCAAGCTATGCAGATCCGGTTATAGATGGTTTAGATCCCCCAAGCGTGGCCTTTTGGCCCTAAATATGCAATATAGGCTAAAGCAATTAAGACATAATATTCATATGAAAGGGAACGTCTATTTATTTAAACAAATGTTTATAAAAGTATGCCCCTTCAGCATGAACATAACATATGAAGTGGACATATTATGACTGACAGACTTCGCTTATCACTACCACTTAAAGTATGTTCGCTTCATTGTTTATCTGTAAAAAAGCAGACAGATACTAAATATGCAATGTAATGCAGTAAAACCGGGCAAGACGACACTTTTGCGACCGGCGTTTCGGCAGGTTGTGTGGGAATAAAGTTTGTAGTTAGAATGTATACCACTGACATAAGAATTGCTGCCTAGTATCAAAGGTATTAAATCGGAAGGTTTAACTGGCATATTGCGTGTTTGCCACCAGGCATTTTTCAATCACATGTTGGCTGTTCTAGTGTGAATTTGTCAGGAAAACATCCCACCGGTCCCACCTATCATCCATCAGGTCATTTTCTAACGAAAAACAAAAATAGGTACGAATCAGCGATATACAGGAATATTACCACAATCTGCGCACAATTTGAAAAAGCGCTTTTGAAAAACAGCAACAAGACTAAACAGTTCAACATTTATGGCAGTACTGTCAGTCAAATTTTAGAGGTAACCAGTTGAAATCAAATAGCCTAAACAGATGGAAACTAGCAGAGTGTAAACTTAATTGAAATGAATAATCAAATAAAATTTCATTGTACAAGCGCAGAAAGTCATCGTTAACTTTATTATTTAAAAGGACTGCTTAACTTTGCCATTTAAGGACAACTTTATCATTTAAGGGTTGGCTGCTTCTTAAATTCACGCCAGAAGAGCTAAACATTTGTTTTGTCTAAGGAACAGTTAGGACACCATTTTCCTAACTAGCGTAATGAGAGTGAAACTTCCATTACTCTGCCTCATAGACAAATACGACGACGAAAAGAATACTACTAAAAGAATAAAATATTTTTTTACATTACTAATTGGTATCCAAGTACAAAGTTGTGCCTTACTATGGAATATCGCCGAAAAACAGGGAAACTTTTATGGACAAACACACAATGTTAATTTTCACAATGTTCATAAAATCAGCGCCATATTGTGATAAAAGCTTCTAAAACACTACTGAAAAATGATTGCTCATTGGCTGAAATACCTACACTATCATGAAAGATACAGTGTAACTGAGTTTCTCATTGGCGTTACTATCAAGTGTTGAGCTTTCT
>JGI24159J19872_10004580_pt1 | contig 17649 bp, 4 predicted proteins | sample Ectturendosymbi4_FD_19872 | JGI IMG/M metagenome (IMG submission 19872) | reverse complement strand
AACGATGTCAACGATTGAACGTAACAATAGCGTACGCGAAGAGTGATCATGGCATGTGAACTCTATTGTTGCTTGCTGCCACAGTGCGAAGCTTTGCGCATGTGCCGCTCGGGATTTCCGATTGCAACAGTACCATCAATATCCTTTTGCATTTTCTGTTATGTCGGTCATGCCGCAGTCTCAGGTACATACCTTTGGGTGACCCGCATATTCCCGTCCTAGGCTTGATCACAAGGTCTTATCACGGTTAGCTGAGTATGATGACGTCATCGCCCCCTTTCAGCCTTGCCTCGGGCCCCCCAACTCTAAGTCCACCACTGGTTGTAAGAAAAGAAGATGCCAGGATATTTACAGAATAGTAAATACACAGTAAAGATACTGCAAATAATTTGCTTCTCTTAAATATTTAACCGGCCAAGACGGCCTTGGTACTCTAAACCAGGGGTCTCCAGACTACGGCCCGCGGGCCAAATCCGGACCGCGAAGCCATTCCATCCGGCCCGCGAAGCTACTTTTCAATAATGAAAAAATACGTCTAATATATTTACGAAAAACTCTTTGCTTTGGCAGATTGTAACATATCCCGAAGCAATCACATTACGTAAGATGTCCAGCCCTTGAACTATTGTGTAATAGCTTATGTGGCCCTTGGACAAAAAAGTTTGGAGACCCCTACTCCAAACATATCAAATAACAGTTGTAGTCAAGCCCGATGTGCAAATAATTCTAAAAGTCTAGAAAAAAACTTTCTGGAGATTTTTATTGAAAATAGCTCGAAGAGATTGCGGAATTTACCACTGTTTGAGGTATCCAGACAACAGTGAACACAATACCAAACTTAAGTATGACACGTTTTGGTAAATAATAAAATTTTACCAACGGAATTGAATTCTTAGCGTCTCCTGCACAGCAGAATCTTTTGGTATTAGAGCTTGGTACCACTATTGTTAGGGTTTTAAAGCATTCAAGCCTATAGAATGTGGCAATTTTCTGTTAATTTATTTGCATTTTCAACTCTTTACAAACATTTTTCTAATGGAAAGGGTCCTTCACATTGCTACTGACGAAATGTCACATTCATGGGCTTTGAATACTACATTTTAGTTGATAAGTTTCAAAACTAGTTTACGGCTCAGCAGCAAATAAATCTCTATCTCTAGCTTGCTTTTCTGATTGTCTCAGTCAATACTTGAGCTTAAAATTTCTCTGTCAGGGAGCGGGTGATCTTGATGAAACTGCAAAATGTCGATAATTAATTAATTAATCACCGTCCTTGGGGTTTACTTATTAACTGTTGTTTTAAAGCCATAACGTGCAGCCACTAACTCTAGATGGTCAATCAAGGTCTCTCAAGATGCGAATGTTCTCTTAGTTTATTTTAAAAAAAACGAGTAAATTGCCACTCTGTAACTTTTTTCTCAGGCCCTGATTACGTCATCAAAAATCTCCTAATACCCCAGTTGTGACGTCACACCAAAAAAGTTCAAAAACAAAAGTGCCCGTATTTTTTAAAATCGAACCGAGGAGACTTTCTTATTTTTTAGACGGTTTAGACAGTTCTCTAGCTCTATCGGTCGGCGAGTCATGACTGATCAAAGTCCAAGCAACAAGTGGCTTTGCGGTTCTTTGAATAAATGCGAGCATTTTGTGTGCAGTCATTTTAAAATGCAAAGGAGTGCCTTTGGGAAAGAAGTGATTCCCTATATACAAGAGTAATTCGCACTTCCTCGGTGCTTTTTGACTAAAGCTCAGTAACTATAGAGCAGTGCCTTTATGTAATGAACACTTGGCACAGTTTTAATGCAATCACTCCCTGCGCAGGCTCACATTAGCATATAGTTGCACGCTGCAACATAAATGAAACGTGAAAGGCAAAACACTTATGTGTTAGCTTCAGAATGACAAAGCCTTTCCAACTAATTTGTGGGTGCTCTCTCACGCTGATGGTAAACACTGAAATGCGAATTCTAAGCCCAAATTTTAATAATAGCCCTGAACCTAAACCTGCAGTTTTTTTGATGTACTGTATCTTTGATTTCCTTTGCAGTAACGTTAATTATAAATTTATCCGAACTTAAAGTATTTGAGTATAAAGTTTTTGATTTGCTTTGCAAAAGAAAATATGGTTACCAACATTGCGAAAAACCAGTTATTTACCACTTGCTATATGTCCTCTAGCGTTTATCACCTTATTCCTAACTCTATATCCAGGTGATTTTTGCTGCTAGTTTTACACTAGACATGTATTTCGGAAGCTTAAAGCTGTTTTATTCCAAAACATAAAGAGACAATGCATTATAACTGGTAAAAATGTCGCGTTTTTTTTTTTTAAATGCAATGACGCTGACGCAGATGTGTTTTAGAAGCAAACCCACCCCAGCAAAGCATGCTCAAAACTAAAAATAACTGCGCATAAAAATAGCAGGAAAATGTCAACAGCCGCTTCTGCTAAAAATAATCATTTGCCAACTCAGTAACGGAAATGATAGAAGAACAGCCTGAATAAAAAATATAAAATGCACTGCTGAGATTGCGGAGGTTATCAGAGTTCTCATATTGGAGCAACTCGTCTAAAATTTTGTGAATTATAGCACCATAAACACTCGAAAAAGTTGTCGCAGTTGTTACTGTAGAAAACCTACTGCATAGAGAAAGCAAAGTGAGATTCAAAAATATTTTGCGTAAAAACTATTTTTCAAGACGAGACTATACCCGCAAATTTTCTCATAATCTTGCGTGCTTTCTCTACGTAAACTGAAATGCGGTGTAATTCGTCGAAACATGCAATTGCACGTCAAACACAAGGGAAAAGTCGTAGAAATATAGCACTGTGCAAACATTTCATGCGAAAGTTTTCTACGTAACGTATTTTCGGATTGCTGTAATTTCAACCCGACAGAGCATCAATACAACAGAACATATTCACCATGACGTCGCTTTTCGATAGAAGCAAAAAAGCGAAAACAAAACAATAATTTCAAGGCGCAAGTCACTTTGTAATGAATCACATAATGGGAAAAGCATTAGTGTTCTTCAACTGATCATTTTCCTGCCATCCGGTTATTTTTGCTTTTATCATGAGCGTGCAAAAGCTTTCGTGTTTGCAGAAAATGTCTGATGCAGGAGAAAACGAAATCGCTTAAAAGCGTAAATAAACGTCATGACAGACAATTGTTGCCGGCACATTTGTCATTAGTCAATCGCGATATGAGTAACGGAATACAAGTTCTTCAAAACTACAGCAAGCTTTTAAGCCTACAGCAAAATTACGTTATTCTTTCTATAAAAAAATATTTTGAAATGCGGCTGAAGCGTCGAACAAACTTTCTATTTAGTTTATGCTTTGCCATGGCAGCATGGCAATGATTTTTTATCTTGCTCCTCATATCGATCAAGAGTGGAGGAACATTTTTCATGTGACATCTTGTTTTCAGCCTCATCTTCGTCATAGCAGCATCGATTGCAAATCGATCTTCCCTCTTCGAAGAAACGTTGAATACTTTCTGAAGATCTGCCTTTGGTATCAGGAACAAACAGCAGAATGGCTAAAATCTGAAAAGATAGTGCAAGAATTCATAATAGGAAAGGCCGGGGCATTAGAATAGAAGCATATACACAGTGAACAGGAACAAACTACTGATAAGTGAAACTAATACGTCAATTATTTGAAAACGTGCACTACTGTTTGTCGACCGTTTGCTATTTCAAGATTGAATGTTTGTCAAGTCTATTGCAAACATTAACTACCGACACCGTGACTTTACTTACAAAACAGCTTAACGTGACCGCACCCGTTCACATTTGGTGAAAAAGCTACTGCTCTACGTTGAATCAATTAAGGATCAATAACCGGACACATACCACTTTAATCGACAAATAATGTTTGTTTTGTGATAAAATAGCTCTTGACGAAATCATTCAGAGTCCAAAGATAGCTTTCGGAGATATTACAAAGTGTTGCATGTCGTAAGGTAATCAATATTGTGTATGTTCATTAAGACAAAGATGTAGGTAATTTTAGTGAGGTTAGGATTTTGATCAGAAATTTTTGTAATTAATAGCTAGACAAGGTCTGATTTTTAGTATGCGCTGATGACGAACAGAAAAGAGTTGCTTATTAATGCAACATACAAGCATTTATATTATTGCATCTTGACCTATCACTGTTGATCAGAAGTTCAGTAATCCAAACAGAAGATATGCACTTTCCATTACAGCGAAAGGTTGTTTGAATCGTTATTAAAACAATTACAATGTCCTTAAATGTTGATTAGATTTAAATTGAAAAACCTGTGGCATCTAAGCTTTCAAAGAAAGCTTTCACAGTTAAATCAGAAGCATTAGATTGCAGCGAACAAACAAAAACAATCTTTACCGCAAGTACGATGAATAATAGAAATGGAATATAGGCGTATCCTCCAAAAGCACTCAAAGAATACGGTGTGACGAAGACAACCACTGCTCCCGACAACCAGTAGCAGGCACCACCGATCCAGAGGGCGTTTGGTCTGGTGACTTGAGTGGTAATCTCCGAAGGGTACGCGGCAACTAATAGCAAAGGGCCAATACCAATTCCAGCAATGCATGTGGCAACACTGGCCACGCTGACGTAAGCCATCGCAGGTAACAGTTTGCTGGTAACTGTGGATACGACGAGGAAAGCAAGTCCAATAAACACCACTGAAAGTCCCAACAGCAACATCCTTTTCGAACCGAATCTTTGCTGAGCAACTGTGGCGAGCAACGTGACCAACGTAAGAAACACCAACATTCCTGTAGCAAAGCAGAAAATAAGCTTGAGATACTTTTAAAGAAGCTAAGGCATTAAGTTGATCTTAAACAGTAAAGTTGGAACCTAAGTTAAATGTAGCTCGATACCAGAGAAAAAATTGCGTAGAAATATAATACAAATATCTCCTCTGAAAGCAATTGGTCACCAACAATGTGTGAAAATTTACTTTAGAAAAAAGAATTATTTTGATTAGGAGCGAAGTATTAACTTTAAGTTCTATTGCCACTGGATCACTTGTCTAGTCTTAACAAATGTATTGAAACAACAAACTGAAACGCCAAAAATACAAACAGTGGTTGCCCTATGCATAATATAATATCGCCTCGAGTATTGCCTACCTGAATCTACATCAGTCAAAAAGACCTATCAATGACGTGGTTTGCAATTTTTCCTTGTATTTTCATTTCGTCTAACAGGTGAACATACCGTTCTGCCCTGAAGGTAAAAACACTGCAAAAATGAGCTTTCTCTTTGCGGTTATTCTTTCATCGATGACGTTCGAAACAAACGTGAAGGTCTTGTATTCGCTCGAGAAAAGCCGGTTGTACGTTCCTTCGCAGCAGACCATTCAGTTATGTAACGCCCAGGAAAATGTCGTCGTCGTATTTTATCAACATATTCGTTCGCAGAACCAGTAATCTCCGGTAATATCGGTCCACGCGCTCAGCATGACCACGCGCTCAACATCAAACTTGGGGGGCAATGCCCCCCCAGTTTTGTTGTGCTCAGAATTTTTTTATTAAAATACAGTGAAAGCAAAATATTGCCCTCCTAAAACTTTATTTTGCCCCTCACACCTGATAATCTGGCTACGGACCTGAGTGGGGCCCCGCAAAAGTGCTTCCAATCGGGCCCCGCACTTGCTAAGGCCGGCCCTGATCAAAATGATGCTTGTTCCTAGCATTAGATAAGTCATAAATATGTCTGTTATACCGCTGGATAACTCTTACATAACTGAAAGAAGGATTGCTTCCCTTTTTCTTGTACTTGATACGTTAGTCTTCGATTCGTTAGAGCTTATGATACTTGAAGTTAAGCTATTCCAATTTTTGCAAGAAAACCGAGACAAATGCAGGTAGTGGACAGGGGGAGAAAAAACTACAGCAAAATCCGACTAGGCAACACATGTATTTACATGTTTTTTCGCAAACCTTAATTGGAATCACATTGGCGGAGTAGGTAGCAATGACGAAGACATTGTCATGAACTTAAAAGGATTTTTGCAAAATAATTGTTTTTACGAAAAAACTTTTTATTAGCTTAAAAAATCTGTCAATTAATATAATTTTTTTTCAATAGAATATTTTATACAGTGATTTTTTGAAATGTAACAAAATTTTTATATGGCGTAAACGGGCCTCCATACACTTACTTACCCAGCGTGTAGTAAGTGGAATCCTCGGGCCTTATTCCAGCTTCCTCGAAGATGGTGTTTGTGTATTGAAAGATTGCTTGGAGTCCAGTAACTTGAGCACACATTTGAATAAGAATTACTGCCCAAACCAGTCGCCTGTACTTTGCAATGGACAGTAGATCTTTCACCGACGCACGTTCCACTTGGGCGTCTGCATCGATTTCTTTCTCGATTGTTCGATACTCTGCCAAGATCTTGTCGCCTTTCTCGTGACGGAGCTTACGCAGCAAACTCAATGAAGCTCTTTTATCCAGTTCGCAAGTTTGTCGAAGATGGTTTCTTTCTTTCTGAATTGTCCATGTGAGCGTGTGAGGAATCCAAGGTATGCACAACAGGTATATCAAAGAAAAAATACCCGGAAACGCCAATCCGTATGGCCAAGTATGTTCTCCCCCAAGTGCCTTGGCGTGACCCACTGCGTTGCCAATAGCTGAACTTAGAAAGTAAATTGGCCAAGATGGGGTCTGGAAAAGAGCCACGGTTTCTTTGTTCGTTATTTCAGCAATGTACAAAGGTCCAGCGCTGAATACCACGCCACGCGCGATTCCGTTCAACAATCGTCCGATTATGAGGATCTCGTAGGAGTTGGAGAAGTACGCCCCAGGACCCATTAGGATGGATGATGACAATGACAGTGCATGCATTGCAATCAGCACTCCCCTCCGGCTGCAAATAAATTTGTTTTCTTTGCTTTGGAAACGTTTATTTGGAGGTAGGAATAAGTTGGAACTCATCACACCATGACGCAGTTTCCGCTACTTATCTCGTTCTCCATATCAATAGCTTATTTCAGAAAAAGAGAACATCACCTTTTAGGTCTTCCAAAAGTGTATTTTGCTGTGGGAAGCAGTTTACCTTAAGTTTGCCGCATCAACAATACAGCACACGATTACGTGGCTATAACAACGGTAAACTCTTTTACAAGGAATAGGCCTTGAGATCGGACTTACCTGATAATTGTTTCATACCGAATAATAGACCACTAAACAACAGTACATACCTAAAAAAAGAGATCCACAAACGAAAAGAAAGCGATCCGATGGCTCCTCCCACCACCAACATGGTCTGCGCCAGGGCGATTATCAAAGCTATCGTTTCCGGCGACGCTGCCTCGTCATAACGAATCTGTGAAGCGACAAAATTTAAATGGACATGAGAAGCTGATTAATTCAAAACAAACATACGTTGCATGTCACAAAACCTCGTTCGATCAATTTTTAGAGCTTTGACTAACCAATCTTATTCACATAAATTTAATAACCGAGACATACGTCTCATGCAATTTCTTTTTAACGATCAAACTGCTGGCAGGTCTGGTTTGCACCAAAGGAAGTAGGAACGTTTGGACATTATTCGGTGATGACACTTTACTTGAGTTTGAAGTTACAATTCCAACATGGAATTTCTTATTCACTACGTTAACGTATAGAGCTGCACGGTTTGGGTTTTATTCCAAACTTTTTGATAATAAGCAATTCAGATTTCTACATCTGTTTCAACATTTATTGTTCTTTTTGTTGCAGTAAAAAGAGAAATAATATTGCATAAGTAACAACTATTAAAATCTACACTGATAAAATGTTGGCAAGATGATTGACACAGCAACCTACATTAACCATAGTTCATGGAAAAGCTTCTCCGCTTTTTTCTTTTTTCATATTGTTTTGGCAACGAAATTGAGAACGTGGACGTATTATTATGTGGAACTTTATAATAAACAGGTTTACTTTGTGTTTAAAATATGAAATAGCAACCGATAATCACTTACTTTATACGAGTTGTTGGAAAACACTTTGATAGCTGGCGTCGAAGGGTTCAAGGCAGTGACGTTCATTCCCATTGGCAGAAAAATTGTCAGTTGAGTCAGCGCCACCAAAAATAAGCAAAAGTTCGAATTAACGCGCTTCATGCTTAACGGTTAGATTTGCTGATTGTTTTCCGATTATTGAAGAGAAGCTGAAAATCCTGAAGCTACAAAAAATATCAAGAAAAAAGCCTTAAAATTGTATTTAATATTACAGGCTGGAGCACACGCGTTATACATTAAGACAATTCACTAAACATATCCTGGAAAATTCCTGTGTTTCAACATCAATTAATCAAACCAATCAAATATATTTTAGGGACAATTATAATCATTTTGATGTAAAATATGTTGCAATTTTTTGTGCATTTTTTTAATTTCTTGACAGATTTCCATATATACCCCAATGAAACAATCAAGCTGCTACCCACTTAGATTTCCGAAAACTGTTTCTTTAATCGATTCCTACAAAAAAATCAAAAAGTAATGTAGCAATTTTTAGAAGACATGTTAACCCTTTTGCATTCATCGTATACAACAATGTGATTAAATCGGGTTAATATAAAAAAACACATTGTCGCTCAAAAATATCTCATAATCTGGTAAGTCAAAGGGTTTCTTTGAAACCATCTTAGATTTTTTATTTTCGTGAAAACTAAGAAACGTAAGAATGGTTTACTTGTTTACAGAAGCATTTACCGAGCTGGTGTGTGATTTAAGTAATTAGAAGCCAAAAAATTGAAAAATAAAGCATAATCTATTTTTTTCTTAAACTATTTTATTGTCTGACGTTTTACTCTAACTAAATTTAAAAATCTGAAAAGCTCGATATACATGCTGTTTGAAGACAATCTCTTCGTTTGGCAAGTTTCTTATATTCACCATCATCTCATAGTTATTTGTAAAAATGTCTCATTGCGCTCCACAAGACATTTTACCAAATATTATGCGCGACAAATTTGATTTAAGCCTTGGAATAATTTTTTCTTTTCCAAGAACCTTTCTAAAATCTTGATGTCGAAATCGTCAACCAGCGTTGCTCTCGAGACAGCGACGGAGTAGAGGTGCACCCTATCAATACTTGTCACGTATCAGTTGGTTGTACTCCGACTGCTCCTCCAGTAGCTGTACGGGTCAGGTTTTATAAATCCCGGAACGCTCCAGGCAAAAGAATAAAACGAAAAATGTACAACTTACATAACGCCTGAGATAGAGCAGGGATAGCTATGCGACATTTTATTAGCTTTATGCAAGTACAAAGCATTTTTTTCATTCTCGTCCAATAGCAATGCACCAATTACTAATGGCTAACACACCTCAAGGCTATTTGCGGAGCATAGACGTCGCTTTTCGAAAGATGTTGCGCGTACAATCACAAAGCCTTTTTGATAAAGGTTGAAAACGAGAGCTATCCGTGACCGCAAGTGGGTGATGAAGCAGAAATCAGTTCGGCGAACAGGTAATTCTGCGAAACCGAAGTCAACAACTAGCCTCCACGAAGGCGACAAAGATTAACAAATCAGCAAATTTTTTTAATAGGAAACCGATTTCATGTAACACTACACCCTCTTCAGTCCTGAAATTTTATTCATTCTTTTGATTAAGATGTCAGACCTGAGAATTACGTGAAATCGATTTCCTATTAAAACGTTTGCTGATTAATTGGACTTCGTCGACTTTTTTGAGACTAGTTACCTGAAAACAGATCTATGCAAATCAGGAATTATCGCAAGGTCAAGACATCAGAGCTGAGTTGGCTGATTGCACGAATGTTTGCAACAAACTTAAGAAGTTTTAATCTTTTTTTAAACTGAAGCCAGTCAATTAACCATTTAAAAGAAGTAATGTTTTAACAAAAAATAAAAATTTTTTAACAACAGGCGAAACGACAATTTTTCAAGCCACTGGTTGAAGCAAGACTGATCTGTGTATCATGTTAGGTAGTTGTATGAAAACTAGCTTGATTCGTTTCTGCGATTGTAACAATTCTACCAAAGCGAAATACATTTCTTCTTAATCTGTTCATCGCAAGGAAAGTTACTAGAACTCCCGTCCCCACGATGAACGATGTTGTGCGCCAGGCATCAATCCAGACATCATGATCTTTAACCGAAGAAAAAGCTGTACTTTGTGATAACACGAATTTGATACTAGCAATTTAAAATGTTTGCTCACGGCTTGAAATAGAAATTAAGATAAACCGATTTAAGAATAAAGTCAGAAGACAACCCACAAAACCAATTCGGAAAATTCGTGAAAGTTTCCGCCAAACCTTTTTACTCTTATTTCAGGGATTACGAACAGCGTGTAATTTATTTTGTTGAGATAACAGAAAACGCAAATGAATAAGACTGTATCCTAAACACTGGGTGTGAAGTTTGTCTCAGATAAAAAAAGGTTTGGTCTTGGGTTGCACCCAAGATCGAATTTGCATTGTCACCACTATTAAACTGAGCATTTGAGTCCTCTTACGGTGTTACATTGAAGTTTCATCGAACCTTCCTTGCGCCTGAGTTGCTCCGATGAAAAGGTTTGTTCAGATTCTTGTGCCATGACGATGCATTTATTGTGATTGGTTTCCCCAAATGTGTCTATACACAAAAGTACCGGTATAGATGTATGCTCTTGAAAAAAATCTTTATCGATCAGAGACTAATTCAGTTGGTCAATGCCTTAGCTGGGTGTCTTGATTTAACGGTTAGTTCTCATATTAGAAGTTTTTTCACAAAAAGAAGCTAAACAATATAGCTACTAACGTTTGTCACATCTATAATAGCAGTGAAATATGCAAATAAAAGCATCATCGACATATGGGAAATGAAGAATGCCTATCTTTTACTGGCTTGGGGAAAAGCTTGTCGATTGTTGTTGTTTTTCCAATTTTGAGTAAAGCCAGATAAACAAACACTCGGAGCTACATGGAGAAGAAATGTATTCAAATTTCGAAAAAAGAATTTAATCGTTGATCAGCCATTAAGAAAAAAGCATTTATCCAAAGCATTTAGAGCGGAAGACACGGTGATTGGAAAATACTCCCGGAATTACTATCCATTAACGAACGCAAGATGTCGTTCACAAACGTAAAGCAATCGAAATGTTTATTATGTTCAGTTCACCAGTTGTTCAAACAGTTACAGTTAAGATCATTTAAGGTTTTACAAACATCAACTACGTTTGAAATATAATTTGCGTAAACCTGTGATTGATTCTTGAGGTCATGAAAACCATTGGGTTTATTACAAGAGAATGCGTTAAACTGAAATATGATGCAAATGTAGGTGATGTGCTTTGGTGCTCTTGTTTCTGACATCCTCCCACAATAGCTCAAGTCTAGATACGCCCACTCTCCTCCAGACAGCTTGATTGAACTTGGTGACTGGGTGGCAAAAATCATGACGACTACCGGCCTGAGCTGCTGACTTGTTCCTATGGCGTGGCGTAAGCATATTAGAGTATTTTCCTCACCCAGGATATTGGTTTAGTTAGAACATTCAACAGCTATAGCAACAACCTTACTTTTTTCATGTTAAATGGACCGCAACGTCACTTTATGCGACAGAAAAATGCTAAATAGGAATTAAAACTGTTGCCGATGGCTAAAAACAAAAAACTCCTGAGTCATTTTCTACCGCCTTCCTAAAAAGCGTATGCGTGAGTGCTGCCTGAAGCCCTCCGGTCAAATTCTTACCTTGACGCACTGATGGCGGCATGATAACGCACGTTTATTTTTCGAAAGGGAGCGACTATGCATGACAGCAAACTCAGGGCCGCACCTATTGACTGACGCCCAGCCACGAGTGGTAACCGAAGATTGAGATAAAGCAGTGCTTCTTAACCGGGGAAATGGTTCACCACAGGGTCATGGGCACAATTTGATGGCGGACACGGGAACGTGAACCCCACAATTTCAGACGGTGGGATATAATATGCCATGTCCCCCACTTTTTTCTCTTTAGGTTTTGCAATTGATGACGTTGAAAAAATAAAAGTGATGTTTGTCGCATTTTGTGTGAAAAGCTTTATATGTTAGATGGTAGGCCACACAACCAAATTGATGTTGAAAGAGAGTTTGGCGTGTTGTCACTGATTCTGTTAACTTATAAAATTTAGCATTGGATAAAATGATTTTTAGCACTTTAAGTTTCTAGAGACCGCGAAACATGTTTAACTGCTTCTGTCCGACATTTTTCCCCATGTGGTGTACTGTTAGAAAGGTTATTTTCTTGAAACAGTGAGAGCTTTACAGCTGCACATGTAAGAGACCACAGTACAGCCATGATTTGTTTCGTGCAGAAATGTAACTGGTTGCTGTAACGTTGGTTGTCACGGAGTTAAAAAGAGACAGCGTAAAATTTAATGACGTTAGTGTATGTAATGTTAGAAAGTTACATCTTCAGGAAAACCTCCGCAAAGCTTTTGCCGAAGACAAAAAGCAGAATTATTGTGGAGACTTAGTTATAGGATGGGCAGTTTTACAAAAGAGTGTCTTCAACCATTTGTGAACAGGGTTTTAATCAAGACGTTAGAGAAGTATTTGCCCAACTATATATTGACCTATAGCTGAAAACGTAGCGACTTGACTAGGAATTAAAGATAAAATACACATTTATCCTCACTTCTTGTAATGTCGCGACAATGGTGACCAACAATCCAAATGACATTTTTCCGTAACTTGTGCACTTTGCGACTTTGTGCTTGTGTTGAAAGCATTGGTTCGCAGGTCATCTGGTTTACTTTAACCAAACCCACAATGTAGCAATGTTTTCATCCAAGTGCGAAACATTTGCTTTACAGGTATGTGACACCTAGTTTTGTTGGACATTATTTTCGTGTTAATGCAGGGGAAACTTGGTACTTTTTTGCCAATTCAAGGTTGTGCATTGTCATTAAGTAAAACTCTTAGAATGAAACTTTTGACATTAAATTTCATCTGTTAAAGTCTGATGTTAAACCTGAAAAATTTGATTGTGAAAATACCGAGCTAAGTGGCATCACTGACAGACGTCACCAGACGATTAGGTACGCAGAAATTACATTGTAGGCTAGATGGGTATGCATGCAGGGGCCGACAAGGGGAGATTGAAAGGATACATCCTCTACCTACCAGCAGTAAAAGTATATTGAAATCATTGTGAAGTAGCCACGCTAATTTTAGGCCAAACTTTTTTTGCTACTGGTAAGCAGATATCAATGGAGATTTTGGTAGGGGTGAAGTTTGCACGCATGATTCCCAGTAGCATTAAAAAGGTTTGTAGCTTTTTCAAAAAACGAAAATGTGCAAGAAAAAGATTTATCGTCTTTGTAACGTTAAGCAACTTGAACAAAACATCAAATCGCGCTGTAACTCACACTTCTTATGAAATGCATGAAAATTGATGTTTTCTCTTGTAAGAGTGACATCCACGTGCGACCAATGCGATTCAGTATTTTGTACGCTCCAAGTGACAGCTTTTGATGAAACCCAATTGATGTATTCTATTATATTGCTGTGCTTGTTTGTATCCAAATACGATATTAATGCGCAGTCTGGCTGAATTACAGCACTGTATCCAGCAACAAATTTAAATATATTAATTTGTAAATCATCTGCAAGGATACAGCAAAGCGTGATTATGTGTTGCTTTTCCTTCACTTTTGCATCGACCCGATGGCTACATTGGTTTCACACCAAGCTGCCCCCCATCTTTTACAACAGAATTGGGCCCATGCCCAGGGTGAATGAGTTTTTTGCAAGGGTGAATGAAAGAAGAGGTTTGAATGAAATTTATGCTCCTAATTTTTTGTATCCTCTTGTACCGTGCATCTGTCTGGTCTTTTTTAGCCAAAATATATAACCATTCGTGAATAAAATGGCACACTTCAAGCCTTCTAACTTTGCATCTTCAGTAGTCAGCATCTCACCACTTCAGAAAAACTGTATATTGGTGCAATTAACTGCGTACATTATGCAATGGTGATAGATTTCACCAAGAGCTGCCATGTTTTGTTCAAACGAGAACCATGTTTGAAACGAGAGCCAGGTATGAAAAACAACGTTAGTGTTGAGAATAAGTTTGATTCAAAAATAATACACGAAAATAGGATGATGATTATATTAATTATGGGTTTTTCATCCCACAAGTGAAAAACTGATCCATGAGCTATTTGCTGAATGGATGTTTTGCTGTTTTAAATATAGCACCAAATTCTTGTCTCATTCAAAATTTCGGAGTTAATTACAAAAAAAGGAGACATTTATCAGAACATCGCAATTTTTCAAGCAACAGCACGAATATTTGTGCCAGCGGTAAAATTGCCTCCACCAGTCGTAAATGACTCTGATACTACTAAAAAGCCTCCTCTCCTTTCCTCTTTTAAAATAGCGCATGTGCATTTGAAAGGAAAAAACAAATTTTGCAAGGCTGAGCCTGTGATGAAACCATATTTGAAGATCGTAGCCAGTTTGCTGCATGGCGGAAAGCATGCTGTGGATAAAGTAGAGCACATACCGTGGTCTTACAATGATCACCTGTTGTCCCAAGATTGTAGTCATATCGGCCATAAATTCACAATAGGGTGAATGGGAATGCCACGATCGATGACAGGGGTGAACGAAACCAAAAAAAGGTTAAGAAGCACTGGGATAGTGCAATGCAACCTACGGAAAAGATCGGTCGACAACCAAGAACACTTACCAAGTCTTTGCAGAAGTACGCTACATAAATGAGTTGATATTTCTGCTGTTTTTTGTTTTATATTTGGGCTGATGCGGTTTTGTCACTATGCGCTAGCGTTTTTCGTTGCTTGTAATGTGACTTGACTTCTAGTACGAAATATTTCTTTATTTGTTAACAAAATTGTAAGCACCCTTAACGAAATTTGTCATTAACGATTTTGCAGATCGTTAATTGGCTAGGTTAACGATTTAAAAAGAGTCAGAAAAGTTATAGTTTATTATCCTACACCGTTTTTCTCACTATCCGTTTGGAGTTCTAAAAAAGACCCCTCTTTACCTTCACCATGCACAGACAACAGCAGAGACAGTACAGCAACCAACAATACCTGTAGTTATTCTACAAGCATTGGGATCACTAATACAATTTTAAACAGAGCTTTTGTATTCTTATTTTACCAACGGCAATATACTATGTTACACAAATGGCGTTTACTAATTAAACTGCGCCTTTACACAACGTATTCAACTGCATTCACTAATCTCACTGTGCAGTTACAAAAACAACGCTTATTCAGACATTGTCATGTTTCATCGTTTTTTAGACCAACTTAAAACAAAGCTTAACATTCTCTCTTTTTTCTGGTGCTCATGCTTACGTTTCTGATTAATTCAAGCTTTCTTTTCCACAGCCTTCATAAATGCAACCCTTGGTTTTCGCAATCGCTAAATTCAGGCTTGCCTTACAACTTCATTATTGTTTCCGGAGTCAGGACAATCTCTGCGCACACTTGCGCTACTGCGGCGATACTCTTTAAATTTTATTCTACTCAAGGGAACCTGTTTCACCAGGCACCTCCCTTGTCATGTACGACAAAACATCTCCAACCGACCCTCTCCTATCACGAGATCAAGGAGCATAGATCAGTACAACAGATGTCGTCTCCATAGAGCAAAATCGCAAGTCAAAGTCTGAGTTCACTTCGAAATCCCATCAGTTTATACAGCCAACTTTTGCTTATACGTCATTAATAAACAACCTTAAACACCGTATGAAAACTTTCTTGCACAAAAGCTTTCTTACATAAAAGATTTATTACTTAAAAGCTTTCTTACATAAAAGCTTTCTTACATAAAAGCTTTCTTACATAAAAGCTTTCTTACATAAAAGCTTTTACACATAAAAGCTTTCTTACATAAAAGCTTTCTTACATAAAAGCTTTCTTGCAACAAGTACGTTCACTGCTCCAAAACAACAACGATCGGCATTGCTTAAAAAGAAGCTTGAAACGATATACACTCGTAAGGTATCTTCATAGATAAAACATTTTCAACATTATAATTCTGTAGGTTAACGCAACACTGGTAAGGAAGTTTCATCACTGTTTTTGAACTTTATGGTCTTTCCAATGCCACAGGGTCATTTACATTTTCAGTTTTTATTATTGGGATTTGGCCTCTTGCTTTGTCACGACGTTTGCAAAATAATTCTTGAAGAATGCTGCCGTCTTCTTGCAGGCTATTTGCAAGATCAGCTCGTTGCGCACTTCTTATTTTTTCCTCTAAAGTCAGTGTACGATAATTGACTTGTTTATCCCAGTGATGTAATGCCTTGCCAGTTAATTCTGGCGCTTCTCGTGTGTGTTGAACGAACATGGTTCCACCTCGCATGCGTATTCTGCTTCTGTAAACCATTCGCTCTTCAGGAACCGTTATTCGTAATTCAACATCGTATCCGTTCTTAGCATTTAAAGTCAGCCAGTTCAATACTAGTCTTGCTACTTTTCCAGGGTCCATTTCCGTAAATGGTTGCGTAATTTCAACGTCGTTACTGATCTCGTATTTTCGCAATACTCTTCTCCCGCCGCTTCTCAGGCGTTGACTTTCTCTTAAAGTATTTGACAATTCCATTTTATTTATTTACTTAATCAAATAGAATTTTGTGGGATTATACGGATTTCACGTTTGGTTTTTCTTTCTGGCGTTCCCACTCATGAATATAACATTGTAAATGCCTTGTTCTGGCTTTAATTTCAACTGCCTTACTTTCGGTTTTCATAGTTAAATTGGCAGTCTCTCTGTTTTTGTAAGCAAGTTTGCTTAATTCTACCGTGCCTTTTAGCCATTCCCTTACTGCTTGAAAGTTTCGTGATTAAAATTCTTATTTTCGAAATTCTTCGACTTTCCGGATTATGTTGCGTTTGCCCTGGTACGCCAAATATAGATCATATAACTTATGCATCTTAATATTCACACTATAATACTGCACATAATTAACCTACAAACACAACACATTTCGTCATTGATTGTTTCATCTTTCAATTCACTTTCTCCATGCCTTCATCAGCTTGTATTAAATCAGCAAATCATATAGGCTGTTTCTTCAATGTTGGTTCACTGCTAATTTCGCTATTTTCTGAGCTAGTCATGTTGTGGTCACTTGTGGCTTGTGGAAACGAAAAGTTTCTATTTCTTGAGAATCAACTTTTTTTGTTTCACGAAGCACACTTATGTGTTGCGTTTGACCCTTCCTACAAAACTGTCAAAGAAATTTGCAGCATTTATTGGAAGAAGCAGAAAGTAAATATCCTCAACTTATTCTGCATACTGTGTTGGAATTTAGCATCATAAATGAAAGCGTTGAATTAAAGAGGCATGAAGGTTTCACAATTAATATAACTGAACAAACGCCTCGCTACATTTGCTGAAAATTAAACCAAACATGGATATACATAGTGGCGTAGCAAAGGAGCTGGGTGATCCGGTCCCCGGGCGGCACCTTCTGGGGGCGGCAAGTTGTTGATTAAAAATTAATTTTTAAACGTAGTTTGAACTCTTCAGTTTTTGGGCTTAGAATCACCAGCCTAAAAGCTTGGAAATGTGGCTGTGGAGCGAGCAAATTGACGAAAGGATTACTCAAATGTCTGCATCTACCTTCTCTCAATTGCACTTCCTGAAACGACATTGCTTCTTCTGCACGTTGAGCC
>JGI24159J19872_10004575_pt1 | contig 17653 bp, 12 predicted proteins | sample Ectturendosymbi4_FD_19872 | JGI IMG/M metagenome (IMG submission 19872) | reverse complement strand
CTATAGCCTAACGCTTTTTGGTTGATTTTGAAACGGTGGTTTTCAGAATGTACCGTACGTTTTTTGTATTTTTAAAATGTACAATAGAGGGTGGGCCAAAAGTAGACGTGCTCTTGATTGCTTTTTTATATTTATGGCTGAAATTTTGGGAGGGTATTGACAAATATCGTTCCGGTAAGAGAATGATTCTACTTTCACCACTGGTTCTCAACGAAACGCAACAGGACGCAACCGAGTATTGATTGCACAGTGACATAAGGTAAACGAAATAGTGAAAGCAACCTGCGTCGCTCCAATCCATCGTCAAATACTGCTGCGCCTTCATATTTGGTGAGTGCATTAACTTGCGAAAGTTGTGCTGCAAAACTAGATTATCTCATGTTCTGCAATCTTCTCACCTTTTTGACCATTTCGTTGACTGGTGTCCAACTGGCTTTTTTGACAGAAATCCACTCATTTGTATTCCGCAAGACATCGTAATGTCGCCGTCAGTCAAAGAACTACTAGTGTCGAAGGAAACAAATTTTTTAAGCTGCTTGCTGGACATTTCAAGCCTACACGTTTCTGTGTAAACTTAATTTCTGAATGCCAGATATAAAGTAAAATGTTTATGAACTTTTGATCTCACTTTCTGTAATCATTTCACGAAGGGGAAAGTTAAAATAAACCTGTCAATTCGAACTTGCTTGTTTTATCCGATTAAGCAAAGTCTGATCGGCGATTGATACCGCAGTGCATGAAAAAGCGTTTCGTATCAAAGCAACCTCTTACTTATTTCAGTTACGACTGCTGTGACTTGCGCAAGCAAATGTTTTACGATATTTACTTGAAGCAAGTTGCGACGAAAAGAGTAATGGATCATTAATTGTTTTATAACATTGGGTAAATTTTTATTGTGAAGCCTTCTTCAACTTCCTAAACTCTGTAACATCATGTTGACCTCTTTGCACACTGCAAGCACCATTTGAGTTATTCTCCAAACATTTTTATTCGATGTTAAGCCTGGCCTGTCATGTTGCAGTAATCCTCCTTCAGAACTGCATGATACACATTATGAAGCTTTTCAACATTACTGAAAACTGTTTCTCAAACTTATCTTCAAAACACAGTGCTTCCATTTAATCAATTCTTGCAATTTCAAGAACCCTGCTGTTTGAATATGCAGTAGGGAAATTATAAGNCGCAGTAACATCCTTNATTCAAAGACAATGATTCCAATATTTGCTGCATCATGCATATGATTTAACTTGTAAAATTATCGCTGCTTTCGCTCAAAACCACTACGAAATGTTTGATGGCCAAATCTCGACTGCTCAGTGAAAACTAAACAGCACAGTGCAAGCCTTTGTGAAAAGCACGTTTTGTTTGCACTGTTGCTGGCTTGAAACACTTTCTCGTTTGAAGCTCCGTGTATATAAAAGCCAATGAAACGTGTGCCCCGTGCCGGGATCTGCTGCTTTTGGAATATGCACAGTCAATAAAGGAAGTCCCCCGTATCATACAGCTCCTCACACTGCAGTACACGGTGGCCTCATGCATTCGTTACCTTCGTAAACATAACCTTTGTCATGACTGGGGCAAGTTCGGTCAATTAAATCAAGTTTTTGTCAGTAAGCTTGTGCGGTATGGTTTTGGTAAAAGTTTCTCTTACAAATAGTGCAATGGTTCCCAACTAGGTATGCAAGACGCGTCCGTTGAGAGGAATATTTTTATATATTTATTAGTCTCCTGCGGCTTTTTTGTTTGTTTGCAATGGATTTAGACAAGAACGCGAGGTTCGTTCAAACGTACATAGCATGATTTGTGTAAACATTAAATGCAATCTGTTTTTTTTATTTTCGTGCTTTTGGAAGTCACCCTTTTGATTCTATTACTTCGTACATAATTCAAGCAAGAGATTATTTTTTGCAGTTTATATTCAAATGTTAATGTGTGTCATCCTTTCCTGTCCATATGTTTAATTTTCTTTACTAATATAAAATTTTTAAGTCCCTTCTGAACGTTTGGGAGCTATTTTTTCATTATAAATTGTAGGGGTTCGAGGTCAGAACAAATTTGTTTAGGAGTAAAAAAGGTTGAGAACCCTTTTCTAAAGTAGATACTTACTTGTGATGATTAAAACATGTTCTGCATCGGTTCAATCACAATTGTGTGAAGCCTTAACGTTTTCATCAATGATTTCTCATTACCTTGCCCACGAGTAAAACATTAACCATTTTAAGTAATTAGAGTCCGACCTGTGCATAGCCTCAAAGCGCTTCAACTTTTATCTTAAATTAATTGCCACCCTATCCTATAGCAAGTTTGCAATCATTCAACTGCAAGGAAGAGTCAGCAGCAAAACCTAACTTTAAGTTGCCAGATGCTTTTTATTTTGTAAGTGCTGAGAGCACTGACACTGCCATTACTTACAGATAGCTTGCAATCTGTCTTTTCGATAAAGCGCATGTGACCAAAATGAAACTAAATTGAAAATTTTTCCCATTTGGACTTCAAATTCTGCAGACAAGCTATTGTGTTTTCTAGAAGCCCGTGATTTGTACAAATTTAATCACGTGTAATACTAAGCTATCTTTGCATGCAGCTGAATGTGATCGATGAGTTTTGTAATACTGGGGTAAGGATGGTGTTTACATTTTAAGTCCATTGTATTTCTCAATGAAGTCAGTAAAATGGCTAGATCAACCAACGAACTGTTATGTTAAAGCTACGGCGACAAATATTTGTTAACTTTACTGCAGAGCCTTTGCGACAACTGATTGTGGCTTCTTCTTCGCAAATACACTACACAACCATTTTCACACTTTGTGTAGACTCAATGGGTCAAACATATGCAAGTTTGTTTAGAGGTCATGGGTAAGTTTCCCAATTTACACTATTGTCTTTATTAGATTTGTGAATTATTCTGTTAATTTTAAATATCAAGCTTTATGCCTTATCGTTTTTGAGAAGCAAGCTTTGTGCAAGTAGTGTACAAAAACGCTGCCGCAGTTGCAGTTCATAGCGTTTATCGCTATGAAAAAAAAATATATATTGAATGATCGACGCAATAAGAAATGGAAACATTTTGCCCTTCTTTTGATGATATTGTACCAACAAAGCAATGCCTTCTTCGTGCCATTTAAACCTACTGTAATAGAAAGCGTCCGTCTCCAGTAGCATCATAATAGTTGACAAATGTAGCTGGTCCTCCAAAGAGCTTCAACAATCAAAATCTTGATTTACTGAAAATTTCCTGCCAGAGGCAAAGATGTGAAAACGTTGCATCAACCAAGGGATGTGAAGTTTTCCTATAATTTTTTCTTTCAGCTTCATCGCTCGCAACACAAACAGCAAAACGAATATCTCAGCGTTCTTCCCACTCATGGAAGCCTAAGTAAGAAATGATTTTTTCCACATCCTTGGTTTATATGTCTGCTAGTATGCGCAAGTTAATGGCATGTTTGTAGGGTTAATTTAGCAAAAATTTAATGAAAATGCGACATGTTTTTGGAGGAGTCAAGTGCTCATCCAATACACGTATACTTTCATGGAGACAATTGACTGGAAAGCATATAATATCAAGGTCGAATTTGTTTGCTACAGGTCCATATCATTTTCGCTTAGGTTCATCATGAAGCTTCAAATATTTCAGAAAAGATTGATCCTGTATTAGGTGCGCCCATTGCGTTTGGCAAATTAAAGTACCGTAAAGTTTGTTATAAAGGAAATGGATCGAGGTATTTTTTCCTCTTTTTCATATAACCCCGTACCGTATAGAAGAGCGTTAAACGATTCTACATCACCTATCCACCGGTAAAAATTATATCCTCCTCTTCTATGAGTCTCTTGATTGACGTACGTCACAATCAGTCAAAGAATCGCTTCTGGCATACTGTTTTGTCCGCACATCATAAATGCTTACTATATTTTAAGGACTTTTGGAATGTGGTCACACTCTTACAGTAGCTGTGAAAACTTTATGTGTTGATGCCCTGCCTATGCTTCAAACAATTACAGTAAATCAAGAATCGCGCGAGTGATTGATCTTTTCGACGCAACTCCATCTAGTTATAATTTCCTTACCGCTGTCACCGTCTTGAAAGCCATGAGACTAATCCGAGCAGAGAACGAAAGAAAGTAGGTGTGTTTGCAATTCTAGAATTAACGATTCTAAAAAGAAAAATCACAATCACTTCACTCACAGAAATTACAGCGGTGAACACAACAAATCTACGCCACGAACGAAAAAATCGTTGCTTTGAATATTATTAAAAAAAATTATATCCAGGCCCAAAATCGGCCCGAAAGACTTTGATAAACTTAACCCGAAGCCCGGCTCGACCCTAAATGCCCGGCTCGACTTACATCTCTTCAGCAAGGATACCATTGAAAGTTTTGGCATGCATCCACTTGCTTACTCTTCACTGCGCATCTTCTATGCTCTCTGCATCTGAGCTGCAAATTAGCTGACGTTGACCTGCAGGAACAAGTTAAGTTTCAATGAGACTTGATTGCCCTTTTCTTCATCCGATGCTTAATCATCCATTAACCAGTCCAGAGTACAAATGCACGGCGCCTCAAATCGAGACACCCATTTGTACCCGCCGCACAACAACTCATCAGTTCATCTGACAACAACAACATACGTGCGGCGCACTGGACACGGATCACCAATGGAATGCGGTGTGGGCCGAAAACGCCACAAAACTCCGAATTTTCATTCGCGACACCGGCACCCACCCACCCCCGGAGTGACCCTCCCAGGAAGAGTCTGGGTCCGGCTTATCCACCTCCGCACCGGTGTCGGACGTTTCCACTCCTGCTTGTACAAATGGGGTATGGGCTTCTCTGCGGCCTGTTAGTGTGGCGCAGAACAAACCGCCGACCATGTTGTCCTCCAATGCCCAATCGATCCAATCGATCGACCTCCTATCGATCGACCTCCTCATGGACTGCACGGGCTGACGATTCTGGACGATGAGACAATCGAATGGCTGCTCAACACCTGCCCCGAGATCTAGTGCGGCCAAACAGTGGTTAGAAGAACTGACTCAAAAGAAAAAGAAGTCCAGGACCACATCAGCGACTTCTTTTGCTTTTAATCTCAAGTGATCCGTTATAAACCAAAGCTGACTAGATTCAGCAGCAGGAATAGACAAATCGAAGTTTAACTATGACTGTAATCTAGATCAGGGTCTCATATGGCCCCGAGCAGCATGTGACCCACGAGGGCGTTTTGTGCGGTCCGCAATGATTTTGGGAATTTTCAAATAATTAGCATTTACGTTATTTAGTATATTCACAGGCTTTAAAAAGTGCTCGGCTAGCGAGTGATCAATTTCCTTGACGAACGTGGAGACCGCTAGAAATAACTTGCCTATAACTCATGATATCTTTCTCGGGAAATAAGATGTAATATCTGTTTCTAGTAAAGAGTAAGGTTGAGGTACAACCATTGTTGCGTCTGCGTCATAATGCGGCCCTTCAGTTACTTTATCCGTCCTCATTTGGCCCTCGAAGAAATTTGAGCTTGAGACCCTGATCTAGATACTGGTACAATCGCATCTCCGACACAAAATAAAACAAAAACTCTACAAGCAATGCGAAAAAAGCAACCAGCCTACACACAATGTCTGTTCTGACATCAGCGTTCACACAAAATAGGCGCGAAAAATCATCACTAGCATAAATACATTTCAAAAACAAAGTCTTTCAACTGAGTTCCGTTGTGACGATGCACAAGCGTTGTGGTCATATTTGACATGGCAGATCCATTGTTGCTGAGATCTTTCTACTCAGAGAAGTGGTTCGACATTCAGGGATTCACTAATTTCACAATCTCCTTGCTCTGCCTTCCGTCAAAACTAACCACCACACCAAGGTACTTGAACTTCTCTACCTGCTGCCATGGGCGTCGGAAGGATTTCTTCCAGGGGGGGCACTAGGGGATTTTTCCAAAATTTTTCCAGGGGGGCCCAAAACAACACTGGTGAAATTTGTTTTTTCCCACTCAAAACTGAAAAAACAACCTTTTTTGCTGAAAATTTCAAAATCCAGGGGGGGCATAGCCCCTTCCGATGCCCATGCCTATTGCAGTATTGCCGCTTACTTGTAGCGCGCATTGGTTTGATTTTCGGGAGAGACATAATACCTCTGTCTTTGTAGTGCTAATCTTCATTCCCGCCTGGTCACACACAGTTCAAAACCGATCAAGTGCATATTGAAAACCTTGTTCAGAGGAGGCAAGCAATTCCAAATCGTCCGCAAAAGGCAAAAGTTTGATCTTACAACTTCTAACACCCTCGTCGACTCGGCTGTGACTGTCTACCCCCCGGGTTTTTAAACTGGGGGGCGTTAAACGTTTGCAAAGTGGAGTGAGTATAACAAGGGCATATTGTTGAGAAGCAGTATAATGGCAAATAAATTCTTCTGGTTTTTGTGTTTCAACTCCACCAACACGGACACAAACGTCTGAGCAGGAATACAATGACTTGACGGTCAGTAACAGGCGGCCGTCAACACCGAAAATTTTTTGGACAGTGAAAATTCGGTCTGCAATGCTACGCCCAGGACGTCAAACCCCGCAAGTTCAAATATTTCGAGACATTTTTTCAAGGCACTAGGCATACACTTTTCCAGGGAGGCTAAGGAGAGAGATATAGTTGTTGCACTATATCCCTTCTTTTGTATGGGGATGATCACCCAGTTTACCAACCTTCCGATACCCTCCCAGAACACCAGGCCACTTGACACACACAAGTCAGCCTAAAAACTTTTCTGTCCAAGGCTTTGAGCATTTCAGATCGGATTTCATCACAACTTGCAGCGTTCCAAACCTTCTGCGTTTTGACGAGCAGGAAGACTTCGGATAGTTATTTTCCCCCTCAAATCCACCTCCTGTATGTCTGATGGTGTGATAGTGGCTGGTTTCCAAAGGGGTTTGAAATATTCTCTTCATCTACCGAGTATTTCCTCATCATTGGTGAGTAAGACACCGTTTTGTCTTTGATGGGTCGAGTTATATTAGATTTTTGCTGCAAAAACGCGGGATGGTTTGCGAGAACAATTTATAGGTTGCCAATAATTGGAATCTAGTTGTTATCCGGAATTCTTCTAAGATTGCATTTTGGATTTACCACTTGGTCTGCGCATTTTCGCGTTTATCACCGTCAGGGATGAGGGATTTCGCGCCTCAGCCTACTGCGAATACAAAGAAGGTTTGGCTTTGTTCTGTAGGTTATTTTCTTTGCTCGAATAGCATCTCCCACATCCTGGTTTCACAACGGAGTTACATTTTTGCTGTGATTGTTCAGACCCAGTATTTTCCGTCTACATACCCGAGCAGCAGATGATGCTACAGTTGCTTTGAGCAACCGCCACTCCATCTCTGCTGTGCATTTTCGAGAGATCTCGTAACAATGACGATACGCTGTCTGCAAAAGACTTTATTATATCCTTGTCCACCAGGGCCTTCCACTTTATGCAGTAGGACGACTACTTAATTCGATAGGACAACTAGTTTATTCGGACGACTACTTTATTCAGTACTCCTACTTTATTCGGTAGGACGACTCTTAGTCTTGCACAGTGGTATAAGCCCTGTTTGTTTTTCCAGACGTAACCTGCAGAATATCAAGTGATGATCGGTCGAGAGTTCCGTACCGCTTTTCACGAATGTCCAACGCTGAACGGAACAACTCAGCTGAAACCATGCAGCATTCAGTGAGTGACCTTTGACCCAACGAATCTCTGCACTATACGTAGCAAATTTGTGAAAATGTCTGTGTTGGAAAAGAGTGTTCATGATGCTCAGTATGCGTTATTATAGCACAGTTGCAGCAGGAGCTTTCAGTTGTCATTTCCTTCAGCATCACCATGTTGCCAATCACACCCTTACATTCCCCAGCGTCAGCTGATATTTTCGGGGGGACAAAATGGTTGTACCGGTAACTTGTTGTTGTACCTATCAACTAAACATGATTTTTTAATTTCGGGGGAGCAAATGCCCGATTGCACAACCCCTGTTTGCGGGCCTGCCTAGCGTTGTGTTCACCGCATGCATTGTGGTCTCTAATAAAGGATCGTTGGTCCATTAGCTTTAACACTTCGCAGGGCATCACTAGTTTCATTCACGAATGCCGGGTACAGCGCATTTCAGTTTGTTGCATCAAACACAGCGTGGTTTAACCACTTCAACCTCAACATGCACACCCTTCCCCTAGTAGGATCCATTCATCAGCACAGTTTGCCAGCTGAGTGTCCAATTGCTGCATAGTACAATCAACTATCGCAAGAGTCACTTAACATATTTATTTAGATTGTGCTTTAGTTTGTGAGATAATGTGGTTTTTCGTAAGTTGCAAGTTTAAACTAGCAGAGGTAACATTGATCACGGAAGAGGTAAAAACCGTGTTGGAACAAAAACGGATGTCTACTGTGATGCTAAAGCGTGACGCTAGACCAGTGCTTTTCAACCTGGGGGACGCGACACCCGTGGGGGTCGTTTGCCATTTTTCTAGGTCGCGAGAGCTTCTGATAAACATATTCACAATTACTTTTATATTCTGTATTTCGTATATGGAACTACTTTTTGTAGTAGCCAAAATAAAAGGATCACCTGGCAAAAATGATTGACTACTCTTTCATTTAAAATTGTTTCAAGTGTGATTTAACCATTTCAGTATGCTACTGCGTTTGGCAACGCACGAATAACTTTGTGACGTAAGAATGTGTTAGTAAATTACTAAATTATGCATCTGAATGTGGTAGCTAACTTGGGGATTGCTCTAGCTTTCAATGAGTTGTGATGTGGAGTGATTTGCGTACGGCACGGGTCTCTCTCACTGATGCTGCCATGTCCATCAACTAAATAAATGAGTCTTTGTTGAACATAGCGCTATCGTACGTTATGTTTTAGTTGTTGTGATTTTCTATTGTGCAAACATAACTGCAGTTGTGTTTGGTTTAAAACTACTGGAAATTTTCGGAAGGGGGTCGTTAAGTTAAACAGACTGTGTTGTGTTAATCTCGACACTGGAAAGCTGGTTCTATATGAATAAGAGCAGATGATGCTTACTTAGTAGGCGTAACATTTAATCGGTAAGATCTTAGTGTCTGATTCTATGCTCGGAAAGGATTCTTTTCGATAGACTGGAAAATATGAAACGGATATCTATGAACTTTTGTTGAAAATAGTCCTAAATGCAGTTACCCTTGGTCTATACCAGGGGTGCACTACCTGCGGCCGTACAGCCGCATGTGGCCTTCGATGATGTGGCCGTGCAGATGACTACGTAATTTAAAATATAGAAGTTATGGTGGCGATGCATTATTAAAAACTCTTTGTCTGCTGTTTGAGTATACAGTGCTTAATAGAAAGAAAGCCAAACAGACGTCTGGGCGCAGGGTAGGTTCAGTGTGTGAAAGCAAAACAGAAGAAATGCGAAATATAAAACATCTTGAACTCACTGGCGGCCGAAATTCATAAAAATAAACGTAATGCTGCCGGCAATAGCGAAAGGGTTGCGCAGCCCTGGTCTATACCAAGAATGGCTAATTTTCTCGTTCTCTACAGACGATGGTAGACTAATCTGGGGTTATCTGCCTAATCTGAGGGTCCGCAAACAGTGGCGTAGCCAACCCAAAAATTTGTGGGGGGCCAAAAAATTTGATTGTAGGCGAATAACACTATTTTGCTTAGAAAAACGCCTCTCAGAGCACAAAATGACAATATTTTCTAAAAAATTGGGGGGTCATGGCCCCTTTCCCCCCCCCTGGCTACGCCTATGTCCGCAAAGATATGACGAAATTTTTTCAAAAAGTTGAACATACGCATTGCACACAATATGTGTACAGTCACAAATAATTAGCGCGGTGATTGAAATGATTTCGCAAACTTTTTCAACTAAAATTTTTGCTTTTACCAACATACGTGAGACAGCATTTTCAGCTGTTACAAATATGAAGACAAAATACTGGTCTAGACCTACCGTTAATTCTGACTTGCGAGTTTGCCTGTCAGAAGTAGCTCTGAGAATTGATAAAGTGCCAGTAAGAAGCAACCCCGTCCGTCCCATTGATCAGTTTTTTACCCTAAAACATGATTCAGTGTCATTTATTTTTCGTTTTGTACTATCTTTCCACACAGGTTGGATGCGAAATTAATGCGATATGAGATTAGGGTCCTAGAAAAAACAGACTGACAAATAGAGATCGGTGGGCCAGTATGTTCGGGAAACCTTGTTTTAGAAAATTTAGCACCCCCATGAAGTGGAACATTTTAAGAGACCTCATGCAAATCTACTGTCTTTTTAATATCAAATTTTAATGCCTGTATTTCATCACTACATTTACTTCTTATATTGACTGCAGGAGACGCATGGGTTTGAAAAATTCGACCAACGCAACTATATTTTCGATCCAGTACACTGTATAGCTACTCTTGCTGAACAAACAATTTCTTCATGAAGTGAAGCTTCTGATGAAATTTTTCTTCATACGTTTTATTATCCAACATCGTGTCGTAATATCAGGCCCGGATTTCCCATTTAGGCTGTCGGGGTTACAGCCAGGGCGGCAGAATTTCCAGGGAAGGCAAAATTTTTTCGAAAGTTTTGAGTTGCTTTGCTTGGGCAGTTTGCAGCACCCATTTTATAGCCTATGGGCGGCCAGCACTAGAAATCCGTCCCTGGGTCTAAATACTATTTTAAGTTATAAAACGCACGGCCTTTTGTAGTGTTCAAACATCTTGCATTGTAAGCTCTAAGCTCTCTTGACCTGAGAGGTACATTGTGTACATAACCTCCCGCTTGCTACGCAAGCTTGTTTTTAAACAAAAATTCTCCTCGTCGGCGTTGAAATGTAGTGACGAAATTTCACCAAAGTTACCTATCAATGGTGCTTTTCAAATCTTTCCTTTCACGGAAATATGCTGTTGTTTCTTGAAGGTCAAATCGCGAATTCATCTTGATTGGCATTAGTTTGAAGAACTCTTAAAGGCTCGGTGTTTAGCAAGTGGTTCGCAAATTTGTTCATGGAATTCGTGACTTTTATTTCAAACCTGCACTATTTTTGCTTAACGTGACGATTTTCGTTGAAATGGGAGGTCCGAAACAGTTTATATTTTGAGTGCTAAAATTTTTACATTCTATTCTGCATGATCAACCCTTAAATCAACGCTGAGATTTGAGATTTGCGCTCAGACTCCAAGTAAATTTCGTGCGCATTTAAAACACTTGCAAAAAGCAAGCGTAAATTTCACTCCGTAATTTCAACATCATTGCAATCAGCGGCGTCATCATCTTCATCCATGTCATCATCAAAATATTCATCAACTTCAAAGCAAGTGTCGGACGCAACTTTAACAGTCGTTCTTACGCAATAATCCTCAATTGTTGTTGGAACAGTCACTCCATCACGGTCCGCTTCACGTCTGCTTTCACGAACCTGAAGAAAACGAAGGCAACATGAATTTATAAAAGAGAACTAATCGAAGATACGTTTCAGCGGTTGATGCTGTTTATATTTTCTCATGATGTTAACGATGAAAACAACAACGCTTGGAGAGAAAGGTATTCAAAAGCGTTGTTACGGGCCCTGAAGGCACGACGCCACTACCTATGGTTCAAGTTGTGAATAGGTAAGAGTGCGCTTATGGTAAGCAAGAACACGGTCAATCTGTGATGAAGTATTACAACTTCAACAGCCCACACAGCTTGCTTGGTTGAAGCCCACCTTTTGTTTTTAATGATGATTTTGGGAACGCAAGGTATCGCCCAAGCGTTTAGGAGGCAGACCTCATGTGTTTGCTTGTATTTATCGACTGAATCTCCCTTGAAAGTAGTTATGAACTAACTGATTTCTCTGATTAGTTTTTTATCGTTCTGCGCATTCGTTGCATACCCACGTAGCATTCAATGACAGGAGTCAAACGCCACTGCTTGTTTATTTAAACTCGATTTCTTAGACACACGATTGTAATTAGAGTTCGGTGAAATCAGCAGGTTTATTTCGATGTTTTGTAGAGATTGAAGTTCACACATCAGCAACAGTAACGTATGACCTTTGGCAGATCTTTACCTAGTTGTTCATAGTTGATGCATTCTTTGTCAGAAATTACCTGCCTTGTTTTAAGTATCTCACCATCTGGTCAAGGTATTGCAGATTGTGAATACTTTTGCGAACATTTGAAAGATGACATTTTGCATTTTTCTCATTCGAGATCATAGGCGTAGCCAGGGGGGTCACGCCCCCACAAAATTTTTAGCATATCTAGTCATTTTCTGCTTTGAGAAGCGTGCCCCAAATAAATTACTGTTGCTCGCCGAAAGTCAAACATTTAGCAGCGCCAAAATTTTCTACCCCAATTTTTTAGCTGGCTACGCCACTGTTCGAGGATAGATTCCTGATTGTTGAAATTCAAATATATCATGATACTGTCACCTCATTAGTACAAATGGTAACAGAGTAGGATGTCGAATCGGTCGGCGACCGAAAACGTTCAAGTTCTCTCGTTTCTCAACCGAGCAGTTGAAGTTTCCTTTCAGTCCAGTGCACCCAAAACCAAACGTTTCGGTTCCTGCAAACGTAACCAACCAGCTTCGAACCGGTTCGCAGGCGGTTCGGGCCGAAAAGCAATCTCTGAGTGCGTTGCATAAATGCAGCATTGTGCTTAAAAACTCAACCACGGGTTTTGTGCTTGAAACAACCTTTTCAGGCGTTCGATTCCACCTGCCAACGAATAAGTTAAATTTGGCTCATACTTAGAAACGAATCGTTTGTTTGGTGATTGTTCCAAACTGTTTTTGCCTCTTTCATCTTAAATGAATAATTTGGTTTAAATGAATAAAATTTAACTTGTAACTTTCAGCAAAACAGCGGCTTCATGCTGCCTTGCCTCACTTTATCGTCATTTTTTGACTTGTAAAACAAACAAAATGTAGTTGATCGTTCATTTCTCTACATCTCGAAAAGAGTACGTGACAAAAATTACTGCACTTACTCGGGATTTTTATGAAAACCTTGGAGTTTTCGATGATTTTGTTGTAAATAATATTGCTTTATATATATGTTGTCAATATCCAAACTAGGCACGATTAATGTAAATTACTCGAAAGCTGGAAAATTCCGTCTTTGCTTGTGTTAATACGCTTTGATGAATCGACAAGTTTGTTTTTAAAGACTGAGAAAAGTTTTCCTGCAAAAAAATTGATACAATCATTCTCGAAGATTTAACATTTTCTCAAATTTATACCGTTTTTTAGGGATTTTATTGCTCCTCTGTGTGAACAGCATACCTCTAGGAAATTTCACATAAAAGAAATAGAATTGCTCGAAGATCCTCTAAATATAAGGCAGATACAAACCAAGATGAAACGCTCGATGGGAATAATGCGTTTTAACATTAGGTACAAAAAATATAGAACTTGCACACTACCCGTCATAGAAGAATACATTAATTTTTGTGCTGTGGCTAACTGTGTGACTTTAGTGAATTTAACAAAGGAGCTTTGATGAATATTATTCCGCCTACTGCACAGCCACAGTCATCGTCTTCTCTTTTTCAAAACTGCTTTTCTTGATGCGGTACTGATATTCTCGTACAACAGTAAGATGCTTTATCTTGTTCAGTATTTGTGTTATACATTGTGATAACAATAATACATTGTGATAGCAATAACGCGATCAGTTTCACGGAGAGAACCTTTAAAAAGTTTCGCATCCTGGCGATGATTCGCTGTTAAGAAATGGCAACCGCTGATACATCACAGCAAATTTGTTCCGGTCACAGTTTCTTTGCAACTATATGAAGAGCTGTCAAGCTACTGGTTGCAAAACCCACCCGGAACCGGTTTTTCGGCCAAGGATTGTTTTACCGTTTTGCGCTTCACGGAACTGCAAAGGGTGTTGCGCTGGAACCACGTTTCGCATCAAATGTAACGATGGAAAGCGTGTGACGAGGATGGCTGCTACAATGGCTAATAAGTAACCATATTATGAAACATGAGGCTGAAGTTCGTTGAATTCCCGGAATGCACCCATGCAAATAGTCATTGCAGTCGAGTGAAAAGATTTTCCTCGCGGTAGCATTACGCAATGTTTGCTGCTAACAACGGCAAACTGATCTGGTTATTTAATTTGACGACTCACTTGCTTTTTAATGTATTCTTCGTAATTGTTGTTCTTCTGTTCTCTCCAATCTCTGAACATGACAGAGGCATCCACATTGGCTGGCGAGTAAGTATTCGGTTCGTTGAGCATTGAGATAATGCTCATAAGAATTGTACGCACATTTTGAGTTGGGTTCCATCTTTCTTGCGGCAATTCACCGCCTTGCGGATCATCTATTGGAGAATGCAATATTGATATGCAGACCTGTGGAAATGTTAGTTACGACATTGGTCATTGGTGGATAAAAGGGCTTTGTCATATTGCGAGCTGAAAAAGAAATGACCTATGAATGTTCACTGGCGTTCGTACACAAGAGTTAAATCGCCGTTGACTCGTATTTTTGAAGTTGAGCTTCAAGCAGTTTTAGAAATTTCGCCTCAACTTGTATCGTTGCGCCAAGGTCTACCAGGTGAACACACCTTTGCTTCTTTTGCTCTCCCAGTAACTGCAAACACAGTTTCTACAGATATGCGTAAAGGACAACCGGCTGCAAGTGTTGATAACTTTGATAACTATGAAATGTGTTTGTCAATACCTCGATGACAAACCACAATGACCTGATTTTCGTGAGACCACATATTTTCCAGGTGTAATTTAGGATGAATTTACGCATAATCGCAATTGTTTTATATCTGCGCCCAACGGACTGCACAAAAAAACACAATGTCATGCTATAAATATCTCTTCACAGTTTTTAGCTGCTCTTTCACAAAAATTTGAGTACGGTCACTCAACAGCTTCCGAAAATTCTCAGTCTAATGTTTTTATTCTAAAAAGAGTTACCAACGTTGACAGAAAGCGTTTTCAGTCATTCTGGGACTTAACTGTGCTTTGTGGGTATGTCTNTGAAGTTACAACTTGTTCACATGCTTGATGCAGCGAAACCCGCAATAAACTAACTTTGAAGGATTAGTCACGTTTGTTTGTGTNATTCAAAACAACCAAGCAGTGCCTCGTGCACAGATACGTTGCAAGGCTGTTCGAGGTGCCGAACATTAATCAGATGAGCCACATTATGAGACGTAGCTAGTCCAAAATTTTCGGGGGTGCAAAATGTTTGAATTTAGGCGAGCAACAATATTTTGTTTGAGACACCGCTTCTCAAAGCACAAGATGACTAGATATGGTAAAAACGTGGGGACCACGGCCCTCCGGCCCCTCCCTGGCAACGCCTATGGCCGCATTGATAAATGAAGTCCAGACCTTTGGAGTGAAACACAACGTATGCAACCAATGGGAGGAATCAACTGATTTTTTTCCAGTGCTTGCCTTTAAGTTTTCAACGAATGACTCAAAACCGATCATTACTAATTCCGATCGCCAAATTACTCCAAAACCTTAGAAAACCTTACAAAAACGCTATATCAATAAACTCCCAAATTGCGCTGAAAATGGAATTTAACATTAACCACAAATAGTGGGGTACGGAGCCAACAGACGCCATAGCAGGCGTCCATGATTGTGCGTCGAGAATGCCGCGAATGAGACGAATTCCTAACGTCTTGTTATGTATGTGTATGAACACGTTATGAAGCGGTTGGACGGTTGTTCTAACCAGGGCTGTGGAGCCGGAGTTCGGAGCAGGAGCCGAAGCAATTTTGGATGGCTGGAGCCGGAGCCTGAAATTTGGGCTCCGGTTCCACAGACATATTTTGTGGGGAAAGCGAGCTGTAGAAATATTACAATGGTTTTCAGTTTTTGTTGTACAAATATTACAATGGTTGTACAAATATTACAATGGTTTTCAGACCAAATCGTTCTGGAGCCGGTGCCCAAAACTTCTAGATGTTGGAGCATGAGCCAAACATTTTAAATGCCGGAACCTGAAATTTTGAGTTCCGTCTCCACAGCCCTGGTTCTAACAGTTGCCCGCTTCTGCTGCTCGGAGTCTGTTAATCATTTTTGAGCTTTTCTGAATTCCTGCTTTAGCGAAACATTTGCAAATAAAGTTTGCGTATCTTCATCTAGAAAGCCTGTCAAGGAAGTTGAAGAGGTGTGAGCGTTTTTTATCAGATTTGCTTCAACGGCTCGGTATTGTTCCAACCACTAGGTNGGCGCGACGTTGAATGCGCAATTCACCACAAACGGGATGTGCGCGAAGAATAGCGCCTATATGNGAGTGGAGCAAACAAGCAGTGATAAAATGACCACGGTGTGAGATGTCTATTGTTGCTTGCTGCCACAGTATGTAGCTTTGCGCGCTTGCCCCTCTGGTTTCCAGATCACAACATCATTCGTAAATTACAGTATATCAAGTTGCTTAGCTGGTAGACGAGAAAAGTTTTTTGGCAACGACTGAGCTGACTCTTCAATTGGCAGCGATTTGGGATAATTACAGACTCTAATTTACCGCACGCTGTCAGCGGCCTTCGTAAAAACAGCCGAACAATCACACAGGTATCTCAAATAAGCGTAAGCTCCAATTTCTGCTTGCTAAACAACGCGATTAAATCACATGACTTATTCAGTGTGCTGGTCTGTTTCAAAACTCTGGTAGCCATATTCTCTTCCAAATTACGTGTTATATATTATTTCTCCTGAATGACAATGATTACCTCTCCGTTTTCGTAAACGTTCGGATGCCAGATCCGTGAGAGGAAGCGAAAGGACGGAGGAGAGTAAGGATAGTCTCCAGGGAAACGGATGTGCGCTTTGAAATAGCCTCCTTGGTAAAGTGTACCCGGTGGGCCGAAAATAGCAACTTGCCAGTCATACAAGTTATTCTCATCCACCAGTGTAATTTTAAAACCTTCCACCGGCTCTTCCTGGAGGCTTTTCAGCTCTTTTGCCAATGCTCTTGCTGAACTTGCCATTGGCAAAGACATACTGCTATTTTCTGTGAATCCCACCAAGACTGATAAATTTAGACGTTTCTGTAAAAAAAAACAAATTCTTCAGCAAAATTATTTCGACAGATAATAAATTTAGATTTTTGTCATAAAATGTTTAATCTGTGCATTAACTTTATCGTATCCACTCCACTGTAAACATGTATAATTAAGTTTAATTAAAAAATCATACTTAAACAACAAAATTCCTTACTTTCATCATTTTTAGCGCGAATTCAGCAATTGCAATTGCTTGCAGAATCTCTTCCACGATATGCGCTTTTGTGTGCGAAACTACTACTACCCTTACGTAGACACAGTATCTTTGAAAGGAGTCCCCTTCATAGCATAGCAAAGTTTCAGTTGCCACAATGTCAAACCTGGTATATATTTCCCCTGCTAAGTAAGCGTTCAAGTCTGTAAAGTACACTAAAGTATGAAAAGAATTTGAAACCCACTAGCATATAAAGCTAAAATACATCGTGCACTCAAATTTACTACCAACATTTATGTGTGAACTACTTTTCGACTACGTTTCACAGAATGCTTTGCTGCTATAGCCTACAGTAGGGGTGCACAACCAGTCGATCGCGATCTACCGGTCGATCTTTAAATGCCTGGCAGTCGATCGCGGGTGATTTTATGCATGTATAAGGGTTTGCCGAACTACAATA
>JGI24159J19872_10004572_pt1 | contig 17661 bp, 7 predicted proteins | sample Ectturendosymbi4_FD_19872 | JGI IMG/M metagenome (IMG submission 19872) | reverse complement strand
ATAAACCGCTGCATGTAACGCGAAAACAATCAGCGAAAAACTAATCAGTGCAGTGTGAGCACAAGACGCATGAATTCAAACAGTAATTTTCATTACAATGTGCACATGCTCACCGGTAAAATGCATACATTTTTCAATTTTACTTGTTTACTGATATCGTTTGCAAGGTATCTGCTTTAAAAATTACGTTGAGAGGTGATGAAGTATAACAAATAAAACAGATCAATATCTTCATGGAAAGTGAAAAAAATGGTTAAATATCATAAGCTATGGGCTAAAATAGAAAACAAAATGTGTGAAACAAAACTAACTTTTTCCTGTCTTCCATGGAACTTTGCAGAACCGTCATCAGAAAATCTTCAATAGGGGTCTTTGCGTTTGTGCAGGGGGGCTTGACATCCAAAATTTTGACAAAAACTTCCGATTTGTAGTGGTTGTTATATCTTGGGGGGAATTGAAGTTTTGTTTTGGAGGATTAGCCCACAAAAGGCCCCCTCGTGGGTACGTGAATGGAACTTTGTAGTGGAACGAAAATGTTTTTTGATGGATGACAAACAGTTACACATGATTCAGATGCATGACTTTTCAAGGTTACATACGCAGTGACGTAACTGACGGGGAAAGAGGGGAGAATCGCCCAGCCTGGCAAGCTACATGTAAAAGTTTGCCGCCCCATAAGCTTATACTTCATTTTTAGTATCTTTTTCGGTAAGTTGTTGCCTTTTTGCGTTTTTCGGAGTATTTTCTGGTTATTTAGGTTTTTAAAATATAGCCGGCTTCATCCATAATTACATTCAATTCTCAAGTTTTTATCTGAGTATTGGCTGGCAGGTCCCCTACAATGACCAGTGGGCCCTTTCAGCTAAGTTTTTCTCCTGGATCAAACCTCAAGTAACGCCAATGAACACACGGGGCACTGGAGCTGCTCAAAAAAACTGATAAAGGTTTTTATTCACAAACCTTTTTGGAAAAGAGATTTTTCGTGCCATTATGATTTCAGTGAAAAACCATCACGCGTGAACGTCACGCGCAAAAAAGGTTTACATAGACCTATGGTTGTCTGAGTGAAAAAATGTATGGAGCGTGACGGTTTCTGCACAAGCGTGACAATTAAATTGAATTACTTCTTGCCGCGTGACACTAAAGTTCAAGAAAAAAATCGTGCGTGCGCTTGGCACGGATTCCAGGCTGGCAATTGATGACCCACTACTGGACGATTGAATATTATGTAGGATAAGCGTTTTAAGGCAAGAAGGGTGGTCTTACTGTACTTGGTTAGTAAATGCTCAATCCATTATGCATATAGTGCTTCAACTTGTGATGTTCTCAGGTTTGACTCTACTGTAGTTATTGATCTACTTATCAATTATATCATCCCCAAAGTAAAACTTTCAGTTTTTTAAATTACGAGTCATAGAATGCATGAATATGCTTCTGGGTTAACCTCAACACAAGGCTGAACTATTTTGCAGTTGCAAACGCAGAAAATTTATAGGTCGAAGTAAAGTCAAATATTAAAGTTTTTAGGTCAATAAATTGGTTGCCTCTTATATGTAACTGTACTATTTCGCATATAAAACTTTGTACTTTGTTCTCAGAGCAAAATGTTTTTAATAACTTATACACTGTTCCCTTTACAAGTAGCTTCGTCCTTTGGGAGTTCTGCAGTCTAAATGATCCCTGGTCCTCAGTCATCCTCTCATCATCCCCATGCATTTTATAAATCAGTGTACTTGTAAGTCATCGCAGCACTACATTATAATAATCATGATGGCATCATTCATTCATCTGCCCTATATATATTCTGTTTTTACAAAGTAAATGCATTACATTAGTGCCATCAAGCATAAACATTCCTATTGCCGCCACGTATATGTATCCTCGAGCTCTTTCAAGTATTTGTGTGTTCCTATTTCTGCGATGCATATGTAAGCTTTGCGTGTTGCATGTGGGACTGAAGACATTATACACTATACAAAAGTATGATGTGTGTCAGGAAAAAAATTGTATCTATTTGCATGCCATTTTGGAGTTCATTTCAAAGACAAGGTTTTTTTAGCTCCCAAGGCAATTGAAAAATTCTTGCATGCAGAAAAGTGTACTTATAAATGCAAAATCACCAAGTGCATGAAAATTTTGTTGAAAACTGTGTGCGTGAAGAAATACTCAATTCCATTCGAGTTATTAGCATAACGAATTTTTTGTATTTAAATGAACTAACAAAAATCGACAATTATATGCATAAAAGGTTGTTGAACATGAAAAAATAGTTGATGTGGTGGATCCTATTGTTCAGTCTTTTGTTCAAGCTTAAAATATGTGGAAAAAGAGGTTCAGTACTCAGATTAACTTATTAAAACCTTCGGCTCAAGGTTGTTTTTACCTTTAACCCTTTCAGTCCCGCGAAAACCACGTTTCATGCAGAGCTTTGCAATCCTATAACCCGCCGGGCGATTGAGCTAGAGAGCTGTTCAAATCCTCTTTGGATTCAGCAAGTCTTGTAATCAAAATCGAAAAAAAAAATTTTTAGTTTTTGGTGGTGTTTTTTTTGGGGGGAACACCACAAGTGGGAGTGTTTTTGGCTACATTTACCTGGCCCTGGGCCCCAACCTATTGGGCCATTATGATGGCTCAAGAATTTTTCAGAAACTAGGCCAAATCCGCGTCTTCAAAGCCCTTGAATGACTTTCTAGCATATCTGTAGTCGAAATTATGGACAAAACACCAAAAATTGGTAAAAATTTCAGTACCCACAAACCCCAGTCTGGGCTGGAAAACATCTCTTTTCTAAATGGCCATCACTCACCAGCAGATTGAGCTAGAAAGTTGTTCAAATCCAGTCAGAATGGGGAAAGACGTGTAGTTCAGGCTGAATAAAAAGCTTTTCGCCCTACGATTTCGGCCTTTCTGGCTATGTTTATGAAACCACAGGTTGTTTTGACAGGTTTCTCTAAACAATCTGTGACGTCAGCGGCCCGTGGGAGTGCGTGAATCGAGCAGAATCAGCAGCGCGAAACCGCACGAGATTTAAATGCATTCTAGGCTATAGTACGAGGTTTTAGAGGGTTTGATGGATTTTTTAGCATTTCTGGTTGATGAGTCATGGAAAAATGGTAGAATATTAATACGGGAAATCCTCTGAAGGCCCTTGGGAATTCCTGACATATTTGGAATATTTTTGGCATAACTTTTGAACTAGAAACGCTAGAAACTTGATCAAGGGCTTTAGAAACGTGTGTTTTAGCCTAGAATCCAAAAATACTGCGAGCCACAACATGTGCATGGGATCGGATGATGACGTCATATAATTAACCAAAAGACAGATTCCCATAATGACCCCATTGGCCCAAAACCCTCCATCCAAATTTTTAAAATGTTTTTTTTGTTCTAAACTACACGAAGTCACTAGTCATTACAGGGTTTGAACAGCTCTCTAGCTCTATCTCCTGCCAAGTTATGACTGGCCAAAGTTTTAGAAATTAGGCCAAAAACTGAATTTTTGGCCACAGATGTGCTAGCAAGTTAATCAAGGGCTCTATAGACGTGGATTTTCACCTAGTTTTCAACAAAACTTTGAGCCAAAAAAATGGGTCAATGGGTTGGGGCCCAGGGCCGGCCAATTCTGGCCTACTTTTCTAAAACATGTCCTCTTTGTGACGTCACCTTCAGAAAACCCCCTCCAAAACTGAAAAGTGTTTTTTTCGATTTCGACTACAAGACTTGCTGAATCTGTAGAGGGTTTGAATAGCTCTCTAGCTCAATCACCTGGCGAGTTATAGAATTGCAAAGTTCTACAAGAAAAGTGGCGCACGCCGGACTGAAAGGGTTAAGACCCACAGGAGCCACTTTTTACTGTCACTTTGCAGCACCATAGCTCGCCTGCTGATTGTACGAGAGAGCTGTTCAAACACTCAAAAGATTGCGGCAAGTCTTCTAGCTTGCATTGAAAAAAAATTGGAAAGTTTTTGACTTTGTTTTTTTTGTGGATGGCGTCATAAGTGGAGTAGGTTTTAGCTCATTTTGGCTGAGGTTACCTGGCCCTGAACAACACCTGCTAGAAGGAATTTTTTGACTCAAGTTTTTGTTGGAAACCAGGCTGTAATCTGAGTCTTTAGAGCCCTTGATTGGCTTTCTAGCTTTTGTGGTTCAAACGTTATGACCTAGAAACAATAAAATTAATCCCCTAATTCAGGGTTGGGCAATTAATTTGGCTTGGGGTCACTTTCAGAAGGCTGCGTATAGCGGAGGGCTGTACCTTCTCATGCACATTGAAGCAAGTCTCGGTTAAGTTAGCTCGACACTTACATTTACTGTGATAAGTTGGAGGATATTTCAGATTTGAAGATTTTCCTGAATGATTCCACAGGTCACTGAAAACCTGAAAACCTTGTGGTGGGCCACGTAAGGATCAAGCGCCCCAACTTGCACAGAGGTAGACCTGAGACTTTTCTTTCGCTGAGGGGTCAGCAGGGCACAATATATTGACATTTTATCGTGGTTTAATGCAGTAGCCTACTTTAATATTGTGATCCTGGCAGTGGGTCTCATACTGTGACTTGAGTCTTTTCCAGATACCAGTGAAGTGATTCAACTTTTTCAGATTCAAATCTAATCCAAAAACTATATTGCAAAATATAATGCAAATACGGAAACCGAATCTTGTTGAAATCTAAATTTCTGCCACTGTTATTAGACTAAGCCTAGGTGGCGACGTGATTGCGCCACATATAACATTGAATTCGTAGCAGCATTAGAAGAGTGAACCTGGTGAAATGTGTACTCGCAATTGCTATTACGCTGAGGATCATCGGTTCGACTGTTTCTTTGGTTGGCTCAGGGCGACACAGCATTGTGCCTGCAACAAATGGCTCCCAACGTATAGGTGACTGTAATCCACTGTTAACCTGCGGTCCTACAATAACCTGTAGTTCCAAAACTGAACCAAAAGTTGCGATAAAGTCCAAAAGAAAATAATCAATTCCAATCCAAATCCGTTCAAGCAAAAATGATAGCATCCTAATCCATCAATATATTGAAATGTTGCAAGATATAAATCGAAGTACATGTTCATCTCTGGCCATTTTCATGTATTAGGCATGAGAAAGACAAGGAAGTATATTTCTTGTGTTTTGATCAAAAAGCTCGGACGGCACGTGCACAAAGCTTCACACTGTGGCAGCAAGCGATAATAGAGATCACCCGACGAGATCGCTCTGTTACTGCTTGTTCACGTCGCATATATTTGTGTGTTGCTCTTTGCACACATCCCATTTGTGGTGAATCGCACTGTCAACGCAACATCAACTGAGAGGTAGCAACAACATCCCCTCCTTTTTGCTGTGAACTGCACCTATCACACATTGTTTCTGTGAAGGTTGCACCTGGCACCACCTTCACATCCTGGTCAAGCACCATTTTGTTGTGATTGGAATGCCCAGGCGGCAAGTATGCAAAGCTTCACACTGTTGCAACAAGCAACAATAGAGATCCCACGTCATGCTCATTCTATTTCTGCTTGTTTGTGACACATTTATATGGGTGTTGTTCTTCACGTACATCCCGTTTGTGACGAATTGCACATTCAACACAATACTAACCGAGTGGTTGCAACACTTGCAGCAAAGTTGGGCTAGTTTTTGAAATGACTAAGAGTGAAAGGGACAAGTAAAATGCAAACTGAGAAAACTTAGATATAAAAATCTGCAATCAAATTTGTTGAAACAACATTGGGCACCAGATTCTAACCGATCGGGCGCCATTCAATAGCATGTTGGGCACCGTTTTCTAACTTATTGAGCGCCATTTCGTAGCATAAAAAATGTAATAGAAAAAAATGTGAAATTTCATGTGACTGGACATATGACTCGAGCTTGCAAACCAATGACTTGAAGTGACTTTTTTTGTGACTCGACTCAACCAAGACATTGACTCGACTTGAAAAAATTTTAGATGACTGTGACTCGAAGGGCTTGTGACTCTAACTTGACAAAATTGACTCGGGCACATCACTGTGGCTTACTGAGCCAAACATTATGTCACTATATTAACCAAGGCTGCACAATGAATGAGATATTAATGAGGGTCGCAAATTTAATGGCTTACTTTGATCTTGGCAAACTAAACTTAGCTTGAGCTAATGTACTGAAAGAGTTTGAATCCTAACTGCAATGCTAACCGATGTGATAAAGTTGCCCTGAGGATCACCTGCCTGAAAAATGTCAAATTCAAGATTATCAAAATAAGAACATGTTGTCAGTATGTACAATACTTTTATTATACCGAAAACCTAAACTGAGCCGCACAAAACCTTCGGCTGGGCCGCGGGTTGGGCATAGCTGTTTTAGACCATAACTTTTGAACCAGAAGCAATAGAAAGCCAATCAAGGGCTCAAACCCACTAACCTTGCTAGTGTTTACAAGTGGTAGATAATCACTTGCCAGTGTTGCATGAAGCAATAAGAAACCACAATCCCTTTATTTGCAGGCTTCTCTGATTAATGTTAAACCAGCAAAATTTCTAATGCAAACCATTTGCTTGTTTTGATAATGCAAAGCACTATATTCACAAAACATTGGTTTTACCATGTGTGTGTTGTGCAGTAATTTGTTACTACTGCATGCATTATCAATTTACAATCTACATCATGCCATTGCTCTTGTACTACAAAACTTAAAATATGTACTGCATCACACAAGTGTCTTATAGATGATACACTTGTGGGAGTTCACAAAGATTTAATCCTTTAATGCTTGTGTGAGCCACAATTGTGGCTCAGACATATTTGGCCACAACTCGTCAACCAATAGAGCCCTTGATTGGTATTCTAGCACTTCTGGTTCAAAAGTTATAGCCTAAAACCAAAATTTGGGTAAAAAATCCTTTTGGGTTTTATTTATCCACATTTTGTTTTTTTTGCCATAACTTTTGAACCAGAAATGATAGAAAGACAGTCAATGGCTATAAAGGCTTGGATTATACCTTAATTTCCACTAAAAACTTGAGACAAAAGATTAGTGTTGGTGCCCAGAGACCTAGGCCAAAAATGTGTAAACCTACCCCCATTATGACGTCACCCACAAAAAATCCAAACTTTTCAATTTCTTTAAAATCTAAACTGAAAGACTTCTGCATCTTTAGATGGTTTGAACAGTTCTCTAGCTCAATTGGCTGGTGAGTTATGGTGGGGCAAAGTGACGCAAGAAAAGTGGCTCATGCAGGACTGAAGGGAAATAGACTGGCTCCAAACGTGTTAAAAATGTGGAAACTCTTCTAATTTAGATAAAAAGAATTTGGAAGTTTTGGCTTTGAACTTTTTGTGGTGTGACGCCACGACTGGGGAAGGTCGAAGGATTTTTGGATGACATCATCAGGGCGTGCAAAAAAAGTTCAAATGCTGTTTTACTTGTTTTTTCTTTTAAAATAAACTAGGCAAAAATGTGCATCTTTAAAGCCCTTAATTCATGATCTAGTGTTAGCAGTTGGCAAGTTATGACCAAAAAATCAAGAATCAATAAATTAATTAGGAAAAAAACAAAAATTGATCAATTCAATAAGGGATTAAATTTTTTTGTATATGAATCTCAAACTTTTAACCTTCAACAGAAAACCTGATGTGGTAGCATTACAATTTTGCTTGTTTCTTCATAGTTGCTAAAGCAGATGCAACAATGTGTACATGGAGGCTAACTTGCTTCAAACAGAAGAACTATTTTTCATTAGACCTGCAAGAGTATATCTGAGGTGTTCATGAGAAGTCATACTGAACATAATCTAGTGCATTACTGAATCTCCATCTTTCTGAATTCTGTAGAATTTGCATTGTAAAAGGCTGTGAAAGCCCCTGAGTCAAAGTGGGTTATTAATGCCCGATTAACATTTAGGTCAGCGTGGTCCAACTACAGGTCCATGGACAGAATTTTATGGCCCACGAGCTTTCTCACTATTCACTGTTTGTGTGGATGTTACAGTAGGTAATTTTAATTAGAACACGCATAACATCTTTTAATATAAATAATGTACAATATTACCAATGTTAGACTAGACCAGGGTTTCCAAACTATGGCCCGTGGGCCAAATCTGGCCTGCAAAGACAGAATGGGGCAGTTCGGTGCCGCCGGTTCAGGGATGAAATATGAGATGTGTTTTCCTTTGGAATGTCACCAAAGTGCAGAAGTTCACACTGCCATCATCTGGGAAGTGTGTAAACGCAAAAGTCAGTCTAATGACCTGATCTTTCCAATTATGCTGTATTTATTGTGATTCATGATGCATACCATGGATTTGGAAGTGCCATTACTTCATATTTGTACGCCGATAGGCAACCCATGGCAAGAAAGTACGATACAGATTAGCTGTGAAATGCAATCAAAATGATACCTATGTGAAAGATCAAGCAATAGATGCTGTCAAGGCCTAACTTTTGTGTAAACTCACTAACGCCTCATGCCAGCAAAAATAAACGTCACAAGCCATATTTCTTTACACAGGTGGTCACACTAAGTTCTTCCAAAATCCTGACAGTCAGGAAACTACACTGGCCATCAGGATGACAACAAAAACACTTGTGAAGCAAACATCCTTTGTAGTCTAACCTTCAAAGTATTTCAAAACACACCTTTTTTCGCATAATACAGTTGCGACCACCATCGCCGAAACGTCCGATTACTGAAACGGTTCGTCGCCGAATTGGCAGCGCCAAACTGTCCTAGACCGTGCGAAGACATTTCATCTGACTCACGAAGACATTTTGTCAATAATGAAAAAATTATATATTTCCCAAAACTTTATTGATTTAGTACAGGGGTCGGGAACCTACAGCTCAACGTGGCTCTTTTGATGACGGCATCTGGCTGGCATGATATTTTCTTAACACTATTGTTACGAATGAAGCTTATTCTATAATTTTCCTGCAAAGCCATCAGCAACACCATGCAGCATCAGAAGTCACATTGAAAGTAAGAAGCATGTTATTACAAAGAAAATACAAACATTTACCATTGTTTAAAATTGTTGATTTTGCTTGAAAATGCACACGTTAGTTAAGTAAGTTAGCTGCATAAAGTGTTAAAAAATATTATATGGTTCTCACGGAAATACAATTAAAAATATGTAGGTTTCATGGCTCCTTTAACCAAAAAGGTTCCCAACCCTTGATTTAGTAGAATGTAACATATCTCCAAACAATATTATTACGTAAAATGTCTGACCCTCGAACTGTTGTGTAACACCAGCTCTCTGACAAAAAAGTTTGTAGACCCCTGGGCTAGACCGTAGAGAGCTTCTAGAAATTAGTCAGCATAGATAGGTTTCCCAAACCGAAAGATTTCGCAACAAAAATGCACTCAGTGTTTAGAAGCAAATATATGTGTGAGAGTATACCACATTTTTTACTATAAAGCAAGTCAAATCCAAAAACAAAGATTGAATGGCAGACGAAGCGCTGTTCAGTGTTCTCTTACTTGCTACAACTAACATATTGGTATTGATATAGGAATGATAGTGTCAGAGAAGCCTCGACCACAGGCATTGCACTGATATTTGTAATAGATGTTTATTGCTATTGTGTAGTAATTATAATGATACCCTGACTTCACTCACCTATTTTCCTTTTTCTATTTTAAATCTTGTCAATCTGTTTTTTATACATCATTTTATGAGAAGATTCCCACGAGTTGTCACATTTTTGTAAACTGGCCGGCAGGTCAAAGGTAATTGGACCACACTGATTTAGGTTGTAGGTTTAGCACCTAACTGCATGGTTTGCGTATAATGTAGTACAGGAAGCAGTGACGGGAAAATCACAGCCTGCAAAGCCAAGAGGGTAATGACTCACAGCAAAAGTTTGCTGAAAATGTCTATAAAACTAGAAGTAATGGCAAAAAGCAATCAGAATGATTGCACTAACCTTATGAAACAATGGGCAATGTGTTCAGAAAGCCAGTAAATTTGTTCTAAATCGCTGAAATAGTTTTCAGTTGTTTTGCTCGCCAGTGAAAAGGTAATGATAAGGCAGTTAAGAAGCACTCTTGCTATGTAGGGATCCACAAATAGTAACAGGGTCTTGTCAAAGTATAGATGTAATAAATGACACCTGACTGTAACACTTTGGCGTCCAGCCGCTTTTGATGATTTCTGCGCCAAAACAACCGGATCGCACGTGGCTTTGCACGTGCATAACTCGGGCGCCGAAAGCGGTAGAGAGCTGTTCAAAGGCTCAAAACATGCGGCAAGTCTTCTAGGCTCAACTCGAAACAATATTTTTTGCTTGGGGGTGCGGATTTTTTGTGAGGGATGTCATAAGTAGAGGACTTTTTGGCCACTTCACCTTTGAACTTAATTGACCCACTTCACCTGGCCCTGAGCCCAAACCGTTAGATGGTAGCATTTCACTAAAGTTTTTATTGGAAACTAGGCTACAATCCGAGTCTTTTGATACTTTGGATGACCTGTTCAGGTTTCGGGTTCAAAAGTTATGATCTAAAGCAGTAAAAATATTTGACTAATTAGTTAATTAGATAATTAATTAGATTGTTTATTTTAGATAATAACTTTTGAACCAGAAACGCTAGAAAGTCGATCAAACGTTCAAAAGACTTGGACTCGAGTCTAGTTTCCAATGAAAACTTCAGCAAAACACTTTGGCCTAGCGATTGGGCCCTAGGCCAGGTAACATGATCCAAAATGACCCAAAAACTACTTCACTTATGACGTCACTCACAAAAAATCTGCAATTTTTTTCGAGTGCAGATTAGAAGACTGGTCGATCCATTTGAGCCCTTGAACAGCCCTCTAGTGCAATTGGTGGAGGAGCTATGGCGTTGGTAAGGCAACCGAAAACTGCTGGTTTTGGGCCAAAATCTAGGTACGATATATTCGTAGACCGGCTCTCAAAGTGTTAAGTTTGTGCTTCCCAAAAATCTACTTATTCACCATCATTTGAGCCCATTTTATCATAGAAAAGCCAACATATGACATATGGTGGTATTATTTGTATCTTTGTTCATCTAAGGGCTGAGTTTCAAAAAGGTTTGTGAAACTTTGGATCAACATGCTTCAAGCACACAAAATTTCATGCATCAGAATATTGACCTCAAGCAGTGACAAGAAACAAGCCTAATTCGGTTTGCTGTGCAACACTTGGACACTGCTGAACATCTTAAAATCTCCAGGTTACCTCAGAAAAATTGAGGTGCTTGCTAAGTTGAGAAAATGAAAAGCCCAAATAGCCCATACTTTCATCAGATTTTGCTTTTGGAAGACAAGACCGACATGCAGTTGTGAAAACTATCTTTCATACATTGTAAAACAAAGAAATGTGCTCCTTTTGGAAAGACTGAATGTCTGAGTTAATGCATTTGGATCTTGCAAAAGTAATTTGTGTAGCTTTTTGTTTTCAATTTAATGAAAGTTGTGTTTTTAGACTCTTTCAATATTTACCTAGAAGTCAAGCTCTGACACTTTTACTTTAGTTCAGTCGAGTTTTTAACCTCAGTTGAAAACTGTTTTAATCCAATTCCCAATCAATCCCCAGTATGTGGTGAGATTTCATGTTGTACAGGACATTTTGTGTAGATGGTAGTGTGAAACATGTCACATCCAAAATGACTACAAAACATTTTCCTGATTTAATCTAGGAGTTTAAAAACACTGGTAAGTTGCACAATAATAATAATTTGATAACATGGTGCAACATGTTTAATTTGTTGTCAGTGTGTAATGTCGTTGTCTGAAGAATTGTCAGTTTGTTACCCTCTGCATTGGCCTGTTTGGCACAATGACTACGATAGCTTACGAGCAGCCCTTGCCAAAGAAGATGCTAACACTGAGTTGCATGATCCACGAGGACGTACTGTGCTCCATTTAGCAGTGTCCCTTGGGCATTTGGAATGTGCCAGGTATGTAATGTTAATTATTATAAGTGCATTTTCTCTGTTTTTGCCAAGTTGTTTCACAGAAAACGCTCCCTGCGCATCGTTTAAAGCGAACTCGTGGCAGGCTATAAATGCGTACCCCAGAGACTTGATGCCCACACACGGCTTACTATTTTTCTCTACCGTTGTTAGTCATTTCACCACGAGTTAGTTTTTAGTTGGAGAAATTTTCAGCCATTAGTGTCAACTAGTTAGATGTTTCAGTCATTTATTTATTTGAGTAAACGTCTTTTTAATTTTTGAGTAAACACGTATTTTATTAGTCACAGTTCTTTTTGCCGCCACTAGTATTCTTGACGTCATTCAGTTTGTTAAGCTGTTATGATTTCTGAGCTTGTGTTTTGATTGTAGTCTTGAGTTTGTCTTTTTCTCTGCTGTTACTTCAGTCTTTCAACTTTTCACCCATAAGCTTTGCTTGCAATTTTCANGACTGAGGATGCGTAATTTTACGTGAAATCGATTTCCTATTAAAAATTTGTTGATCGATTTCTTGCTTACACCCATCGTGGAAAGTACATACTTGAACAGAAAGCTGTTGTGTCACAATGCTTGAAGTTTATCAGCAAAGTTTTTTGCATGTGTTGTATAGAACTGGTTTATGTTGGTTGTATGATCAATTATGGTTTTGTGCAGGAACACAAGCATCAGGCGTCAAACATTTTAATACTTAATAGAATGGAATACAATTTATTTAGTAAGTGTCCTGATGACCATGCTGTTTTGCAAATTCGTGGTTGTATGCTAATCATCTTCATGAGTTTCAAACAAATAATGTGTTCATCATTTCTTTTCCCTTAGAAAACTAAACTGTTAAATATATTTGTCAGCTCTTATAACCTGAGACTAGACATCAATTACATGCAATTCTGATTAAGAAACACACTGCTTACTTGATGTCGCAACCTCAGTTAAACTGCAGTGATTTATTTCTTCACTGCAAGTCAATTTTAACCACAAATCACCAACATCAGTTATTTTTGTAGGTTACTGCTGCACCATGGTGCGAATGTGCTTGCAGAGAACTGCGCTGGCTGGTCTGTGTTGCATGAAGCAATCAGCACTGGGGATCCTGAGATGGTATCCCTGATATTGCAATATCGAGATTATCGTCAAGCATGTATCAGGTACGCTTTTTTTAGAGTATCCACTCTAAACCTGCGTGTAACAGTTCTCGTGCAGAGAGTACTTCGTCATTAAATTCCACCACTGATGGCGCACACGGCAGAAAAAAGTTGTTAGTAACAATTTTGACTGAGGTACCTCTCACTGCATAGAAGCATTTGCCCACATAACATCTTTTATCAAAAAGGGCTAGTCACCAAGCCTTCTCTCACCATAAGTATTTTCGCACCGGCCTTGAAACTTTTCATGACTCAATCTACTCACTTCATACCACCCAAGATAAACTTTGCGAAAGTGGACATGTGTTCACTGGCCTTAACATTTATATTCTTGTCATAAACTTGGTTTATGCTACAGTCAGCACCATGTATCTGGTTTTTTTTTTCGTTGAGACATTTCGGTCATTTGTCTCACAGTTGTATTTAAACTTACAGTGTTCTTGAGCCTATATTTCAGTGTTCATTAGACTATATTTCAGACATTCTGACCGAATTGGCTTAATTTTTTTCAGTCATTTCAAAGAAAGTTTCAGTCTACCACTGAAAAAAAAACGGTCATTCATACTGCCTAAGCATTGGCATAATGCTGTAACTCCAATACCTTCCTTGTCTTCTCCGCTATTACTTTGCCAATGCTGCCTAAATTTTAATGTATTTTTTTCATACTATAGGTGCCGTGTATAGTCACCATCGTAAAATAAACACCTCACAGTTGGAATATGTCTACAGTAAAAGCTTCTCACAGATGGATTTTGTGACCTACTTTGCTTTGTCTATTTAGATTGGAAGGTGTTCCGCAACTTCTAAACAATCTTCGAAATTCATCCGATTTTTATGTCGAAATGAAATGGGAATTCACCAGTTGGGTCCCTCTTTTGTCGAAGGTCTGCCCGAGTGACGTTTGCAGGATATGGAAAAAGGGCTCCTGCATTCGCGTCGATTCTACGTTGGAGGGCTTCGAAAAGATGTCGTGGAAGCGCGGAAATAGAAGCTTTGTTTTCACAGGTACCGATCGCGGGGCGACTTTGCTCAACATCGACCACGATGCGTGTGAAGCCGTTCGGGAAGTTTTGTACGACGATGCCACTCTGAGACTGGAAACTTTTCTGCCGCCATCAGAAGTAGTGGCGCATCGCCTCACTCACCCAACCGTCTGCACGCATCTGAACGTCGACAGCATCCGATTGGAGCAGAGCACTCAGGGCTACTTCGGCTGGAAAAGCGACCGTTACGAAACCGTCAATGGGTACAAGTCCGCTGTTTTTACGGCATCGAACGTTGAGATTGTTTCCAAGTCCCGATCCGAACATGTTGATGACAAAAATCAAAAGACAACGGAAAACAGCAATTTTGCGTCCAGGTTCCTGAAGTCTTTCAGCGGTTTTGGCCTCGACCATAATGCTTCGTCCACTGCCAGCGATTCTTCCTCCGCTGTATCTCCTTGCAATCCACAAGGTTTGTCTGCGTGTGAATATTTCAACAAAGGTTCAAACAATGGCGACATTGGGCGCCCAAGGGAACTGTCGGTCAAAACCCAGAAGTTTAAGGGCTCCATTTGGATCAGTGAGAATTTCCCTCTTGGCCTGTGTGAGCAGGTACTGCCTATCATCGATTTGATGTCGACCACGAGTCCACACTTCGCCAAACTGAGCGAATTCATTAAGCTTAAACTCCCCGCAGGTTTCCCGGTCAAAATCGAAATTCCCGTCTTTCACGTGCTGAACGCGTGCGTCACGTTTGACTGCGTGAACGGCCAAAGAAATGGCGAGCAAGCCGAGGTTCCGTTTGTCAACTCCCGTAAACCCCCCGCGCAGGCCGAGCCTCAAAAAGCGTCGCTGGTCGGTGTGGCGGTTGAGGTCGATTCAAAGTGTTTCGATGTACCGGCCGGTTACAGGGTGCTCAGCCTAGCCGAGAGGTTGCAGAGCACTGTCGAAGAGGAAAACGACAGATTGTTGCAGCTCGCGATACAGGAAAGCTTGCGTTTGGAAGACGACGAAACCTGCGACGAGGAGGTGACCTTGCTTGAGGCGCTTAACAGCACAGCACCAGAGCAACGACGGGCAGTTGAAACGGTTGGTTTGGGAAACAACAGTGGTCCAGCGTTTGAAGATGAACTCGAGAAAGCGCTGAGGCTGTCAACGATGCAGGCGGAACAGGACCGACTGCGCCAGCAAGAAGAAGAGGAAGAGCTACGCAAAGCTATTGAACTATCGATGCTGGAACACTGAATTTTTCCTGCACAATGAAGTTGCCGGAGATTACGTATTTGTCTTTTACCTTTTGTCTTCTCGTAACTGGTGTCTTGCTAAATCCGTAACAGTAACAATGTTGACAAAGTTTGAATCAGTTATTGACGAGACCAGTTCTCGAAACGAAAGGTAACTTGACGACTACCTGCTAAAAGCTTGACAGAACCATTTTCCTTGTTGCTTATACTTCTAGAAAGCAGTGCTTCTATTGACATGACCTTATTCCAGTATATCTAAATCATTGGGAAGCCACAACCGTAGGAAATGCATGATCTTTTTGCTGGAAGGCTTGCCCAAAGCATCAAGTCGTAACACGAAAGTTTTATTCTTAGATCTCGATTGAGGCGTTAGCTTGCTAATAACGTTTCGATCATGTCACCTGTCGTTTATCTAAAAACTTCCGAGGCTTGATGTGTACTTCGCATTTGCTGGACTTGAACCTCATAGCGCAAGGTGCACCTGTTTGTGGGAACAGGCCTAGATTCTTTCCCGTTCGGTGTGCAAACATGCTGAACTTTGATTGGCGTTCCTTACGTCCACGCAATTGTGATTGTCACTCACCACTGCCGACGTGATTTCATCACACAAACTCCGTCGGATCATTATGATGTTATCGACGCAAAGGATCCGAAATTAGCGCTTTGTGGTTATTGGAAACAATCTGTCTTTGTCCGACTTCAGTCGATTTCAGTCAATCGTGTTGTTTCAGCACCTTGTCTGCTGTGAAAACGCGTGCTTTGCTCTCTGCAAGTTTTATGCGTGGCGTAGATGCCGTTCTCTATGTTGTCTGCCTAAAGGCAAAATAACGTTTTGTCATGCGTTGTATTCCTTACGTCGAACGTGGCTGTTGCTGCGACTTTGCCGTTTCACCGAACGTGGAAGTTAATTTGTCATTAGGTGTAATAGCCAGGGGCGTAATGAAGTCAGATGGCGCCCGGGGCAAGAAACAAGTTCGGCAACCCCATGTTCGAATATGAGGTCTTTCGGAAGTAAATGTACTGTGGGTGTAGAAAAAACTTGCGACATTGTGACATTTCGGCGCCCCGGGAATTGTGTCCCTGGCCCCCCTCGTTACGCCCCTGGTAACAGTAGTTGTTTATATTCTTCACTGTGTCGAAAACCATGGGTGTGCCACTTGACGAACGTATGTGGCTAGTTATTCAGGGCTTACAACATAGCAGGTGAAATTACTCCGTAAAGAAGAGTTGTGGACTGCGCAAGACTTGTTTTTATTAGCTAACGTTTGAGCTTTCAGTCCTGTGTGAAAGAAACCTTACGCACTTTATCAAACAAACTGGACTATATGAGCTATTGGAAAATGTTTGTAGGCTGAGAAAAATGTGAGTTCGTTTCCTTTCATACGAAAGATCCCTCTCCGCAGTTAAGTTCATTTTTTTCCGTCCAGAAATGGTTGTTATAGATTGCTTGTACCTTTAGTTTATGAGTAATAAACCGAATTTTTTATTTAGCGAAAATCCGCTTAAAGTTGAGCATCCCATGCTCAAGTTGATTTGTCCAAACCGTGGTGCTTACTCCATAACTGCATTTGGAGATCTGGTGCTACGGGAAGGGATCTGTAACTGTGAAAAACCCAGACACTAGATTCGGTAAGGTATATCAACTAGGGCCTGACCCCTTGTATTTTCAAATTGGAAATATAATATGGCTGCAAATATCAGTTCCTCCCACTGGCAAAAATGCTGCTAACATTGTTGACCGGGACCCTGGTTCAGGAGTTGCGCTTATCTTTTGGTATTTTTTGTTCACACGTGTGTCAGTCGTCCAGGAGATGTCGAGTTGACGAGAACCTCAGCATACTCATGCAGTAAAAAGCGAGTTCGAGAGTGTAGTTAACAGCACTGCACAGACTGAAAAATGCAGAAGGTTGGGAGCTCAAGAAATTATTTGCAGTATTCTAATGAGAAAGACTGATCATATCAAGTCGTAGCTAACACCGGCCAAATGGACACAGCGTGGTCCAACTACAAACCCGCTCGCCACAGCGTTTTCAATGGCCCGGAGAAGCATCTGAAATTTGTTGAAAAGCGCATAAATTTACATTAGTCTCAATTGATTGCGCTGAATAAAGTGCATTTGCCCAAGAACAATGAATAATCGGCCTTTCCGTGTCAATTCTCAGGAAGTGGTCAGGTCACCCTCTCCAATTTTACTCAAATTGTCATTACCCCATATGATGAACATCTGAAAAATTTGAATGAAATCTGTCAAGAAATAGCATGATTATAAAGCTTTTCAGTTGGGGGGCGCAAATTGTTCATATTTGGCCATGTTTAAAGCCTTATTACTGCCAAACTACATTAGTGAACAACCCCAATTTTTCAGGGATGCTAGTAACTTTG
>JGI24159J19872_10004571_pt1 | contig 17661 bp, 10 predicted proteins | sample Ectturendosymbi4_FD_19872 | JGI IMG/M metagenome (IMG submission 19872) | reverse complement strand
ATTTAGAGAAAATTATCATCGGGTTCCTAAAATCAGAGAAAATCGGGTCCCTAGAATCAGAGAAATCGGGTCCCTACAGATCCATACCAGGTACCTAACATCTTCCTTAAAAAAACTGTTAATTTATGCAACGTTCAGCTCAGTCTTAAGCCATCATCAGGAGAATTAAATATTTAAATCTTTATAAGCCCACGAAGTTTTTCGCTGTCTGCACTGCTAATCTGCTACAGCACAAAGCCTTATGGCTGGATCTCTCGTTTCCCCAACCCCAGATTTCATTTCAATTGATAAGCAACTAATCTTCATGTGTTTTTTATTGCTTCTAGTTGTGGAGTGCAGATAAACTTTACATAGTTGAACAAAGACGCTGCTTGTGCGCATGCGCAATTATGAGCACGGCATCCAATTTACATGATGTAATATGTTCTGCTGAAACTGATTGAATTTCTTCCTGGCGGTGAAACGTTGATTAAATGCAAAACATTGTTCGCAATACGAACTACGTTGAAACTACGAACGCTTGAAAATGATGGTTTTCGTCGAGAGTACACTATCTAAGAAACTGAAAACAATGTTGTTATGTTAAGGTGATGGTGATCGAGTGAAATGCTTTTATTGCAACGGTGGTTTGCAAAACTGGAAAAGCGGCGATCTGCCTTGGGAGGAACATGCCAAGTGGTTTCCTACGTGCGAGTTCCTTCTCCAACAGAAGGGCCCAGATTTTGTTCACACCGTTGTAGCTCTCTTCCCAAATCTGATTCGGCCTGTCTTAAATGCTTCAGGAGAATTTCCGTCGCTACCATTGTAAGTTAAAGTTTAGTACCTTCAGGTTCGTAGAACAATTTTCCATAGGTGGCACGCCCCAGTGCATTTTCTTCCACGTATTTTAAACGATGCATGTTTCTTTCTGCAACCAGGTAAATAGAAGGTTTGCTTTGGAACTGATAAGTTATGTGCGCACTCTGTGGTTATGCTTGATGAATAATGACACAATGATTCCTCTTATATCAGAAAATAATGTGTGTAAGCTTAAGGGTAAAAATCGCTCATAATTTAATCAAATCGGGAGAGGCACTACCATTTCCAAAATCAACAGAGTAACACTCAGTCAAGGTTTTGAATGCAAGATAAAAATATTTTTGGTTATTCAACGATTTTCATCATCGTATCCATGCCAAGCATTGATGTGTTATTAATTGTTCGACGCGAGGACTGTCTGAATTAAATAACCATTTAAGCAAGCTCTTTTTATGTTGCTTGGACTAAAACCATTATTTCTATCTCCATTAATTGCAAAACATCAGCTTCTCTGAATGTTTAATAAAATCGTTATCATTTTTGACGTTGCTGTAAACAATTACTAAAAATGTTTGACATAATAACTAGTCGTGGTTTTCCCAAAAATACTTACATATCATGCTTTGGCTAACGGAAACAGGCAAAGGTTTGATTTTTTGCAGAGTTCAAAGTGGACCAAATGTTCTGCCACTACCGACTGTATCAAAACGTTTATCAAAAGAAGATGCGTTAAGTGTTGCTATGAGCTCGGAAGTTGTTGCTGCAGTTTGTGGTAAGGAAAAACTGGGTGTTTAATATCTTCAGACGTTTTTGAAACGTTCTCTTTTCTTGAAAAGAAATTTTAAAAGTGTTGAACGCATCTAACATTAAGAGAAATACAAAGTTAAAGGTTTGAGTAAAAAGAATCTGCAATAACATTTGTAACTTTTTGGAATCTACTTGTAGGAAAACAAAGCAGAATATTTTGAAGATAGCTTAATCATAAATACAATAGCTCCAGTTTAGAAAAAGTGTACAGCAAACATATTTCATTATTTTTCAGAAATATTGTTACAAGATAATACCACTATTGGTTGAAAATATTCAAATCAACATAGGCTCCACAAGTGACAGTACAAATGATGCTTGCAAAAACAGTTTTAATTTTAAATAGTTCAAATTTCGTAATATGCAGCAGTACGTTTAGCTGGGATAATTTATCTTTTGTAATTTTTCCTGTTTTAATGCTGCGTGGTAACAATTGAATTGAGACAATGTGTAAGCTTCTGGTTTCCGTTTACTGCTCTATTCAATTTCGCAGCAACGGAAGAATGCTTCAGTATCAGTTTAAATGAATTTCTTATCGCTTTCCGCGAATGAGTTTGCCATTAGCACAAAAACAAATCGCCCACAAAGTTTTTGCACAGCCACGATTTATCGTACTTATAATTTTATAACCAATCATTTAGCAACCAAGCATTTGTATTTGCGAGCGCCGTAGGAAATTTTTTAACAAAAAGTGAAACTTTTAAACGGTATATCGCCTATGAATCTGAATGAATGGTCTCCACACAGTTAAGAAAAAACATTGAAAGTTGAGTTAATCTGTTACAAAAGTCTTTTGCTCTCAAAGAAGTCATTGGAAGACATTAAAAAAATTTTTGGTTTTATTTCAATAATTTACAGGTTATCTTATTTAAGGAAATTGCACCATGTTTTTCTTCGAAATTTTTCAAACAGTGCGTTAACAATGAAGAAACCCTTACTCAGAAAGATGTTTCTCCAAATATATTATGAATAGTAGTAAAATTAAAACTCGTTGTTAGATAACCTTGAAATGCAATGTTTTTATTTATCAGATGTTTAAAAAAATGCATGGGATTCCTTTTGGTGTTCAACAATTACTCCCCGTATCATTGATTACATGTCTATGCCCAAAAATACTTCATTGTTTTTTCCATTTTTTAAATACTAATGTTAAGAATGATGTAACGTTGAAAATACACCATAAAAGGACAAAATTTCAAAACAGTTTTTATTGATATTTGTAACTTTGTTGAAATCTTTATATAACTGATCCCGCACGTTCTTATTAACATTTGAAATTGGGAAAAAGACAACAGGTGTTAGCTTTAATGTCTGAAACTAATTACAATTGGAATGTGGTCATTTCAACAAAATTTTCATTCTCGCTCGAACCTTCGTCAGTTATCAGAGAAGTTCAACTAATTTGAAAACAAATTTAACATCCTTCACGGGTCAATTGCACTTCAAAATTCCTTTTTAGAAATGGGTTTTGACAAACATTTGGTCAGTGAAGTGATGAGTGAAAATATTGACAAATATGGAATTTGTTATCAAACTGTTGAAGGTCTACACCAAGCTGTCAAAAACAAGGAAAGGTAAGAAAAGTACCATACTTTACATTTTGTTAACAAAAATAGAAAAACATTTGGCGAAGAAATCATTCTGCTTGTTTTGGTATTTCGGAATCCAAACAACATGCTTAAAAACATTTCAGCAATTACTTTTTCGCTGTCATTTTTTTACAGAAATAAAGTCTTTTATATGTCACTCTAAACAAGCTTCTCTGAATAATTATTACCATTTTTGTATACAAAAAAAGTTTCAGGTAGTCTTCACCAAGACAAACTGATTATATCTGGAAGAGACTTTTTTAATAATAGCACGTTTGCTTCTATGGTGTTTCAAACACTGAATACTTGCCTGCGTAAGTATTCATTCAAAACATTTTTCAAAACACCTTCCAGTGAAAAAGTTCAATTAATATCTGGAGGAAATGTTCAATAATCGTCACATAAGTTGTCATCAGACACATTGGGTTGTTTCAGTGCCTTGGAGGTTGAGAAAAGATACCAGTTTGCGAGTTATGGTGGAAGACCAATGTTGCGAGCCTCACTTTGGGAAATCGAAAGTTGTGATTCTGAGTTTGAGGAAGTGCGCGGCAACATCAGCCAACAGAACAAAACGAATGCTTTGCACGGGTCTTCGCAGTCATCCAGTTCGCTTCGTTGCTCCAGTAAACACTCGCCGTTACAGAAAACTGTAAGTTTGAGGTGTGTTCATAATACCTCTGTCCAATTCCAGTCGTGTGTTTGTGAAACATTTCTTTGACGCTTTCGAGCAATTTTATTGAAAAAGAGCTGGCCAACGAAAATTCACAATAGGTTACCTGCACATTGATATAGCACTAAATGCCACTGTCATTATCATGTGGGCCTAATTCATTTTGAAAATCGTGTTGTGCCCGTGAAAAAATCTAATCATTTCTCCAGTATGAGGTCAAATTATCCAGATTGTGCTGTAGGACAGTCAGGTACACAAAAAATATTTCAAGCTTTGTAAAGAACTTTTGAAGTTATGCCTTTTTACTATACAAAACCTAACTCCTGCATAAAATCCAGTGTTCCTCCATCATGGTTGAAAATCATCGGTGAATCTCAAAGGTTGTAGAAAGCAGAGCAAGAGAGAAGGTTGTCATATTTTGGATACTGTTACAAAGATTTAGTTTCTTTACTCTAAAAGAAACATTTTTATTGCTTAGTATCAGGGACGTATCGAGGAGGCAATGGGAACACAACACCCGGGGCGCCGAATCACTGGGATCTCTGAAAAGTCCCAACAATGTTGCAAGTATTTTCATCAATGCACTACATTTGCTTCCAGGGGGCGCCACAGTTTTCCCCGAGCGGCATCTAACATTGGTGCGCTTCTGCTTGGTGTACAATAAAACCTATTCACAACCACCTTTGTGCATGTCAATTCCGCATAACACGTAGGCTCTGTTTCAGCGCACAAACATCACGTTGCACCTGAGTTCAAAGCAAGTCCGCAATTTAAAAAATCACATAGAGCGATATTTTGAATTAACACTTTTTCTACCGGCCTATACCTGCGTTCTGTTGCAGATTTCATCTAAACGTGACTGGAAAACGAAAACAAATCTCAAGTTGAGCCAGTATGGTACGAGAGGTAAAAATTATGTTGAGGAGTTGCGAAAAACGCTTTCGGATCGCGAAGCCGAAAAGCTTTGCCAGGTAAGTGTAATACTTTATTGAACGCAGAAACGTTTCTTGTAATGCTATTTTTTAAATTGTGTTCAGTAAACAATTTTCGGTTAATCGCTGTTTTTTCCTAGTGAAGAGCTGTGGAGAGTGTTGCGGCAGAACGCTGTTGCGGCCACTTTTTACTGACCGTCATGTCACTGTATTCCTGCTCAGAGGCTTGTGTCCGTTTCGGCGGTCACAACCATTCACAGTCGATACTGCGCTCCAGCAAGGGTGTGTTTTGTCACCACTCCTCTTCATATTCGACATGAATTGAAAAAACAGCCACAGCGTAGTCAACAAGGGTGTCACCGTTAGCAAGTTGCAGGACCAATCCTTTGCTTTTTGCAGATGATTTGGTACTGCTTGCATCTTCTCAACTGAGTATCCAACATGCACTTGATCTGTTTTCTGCTGCGCGCGACTAAGCATGAATGAAATTCAGCACTAAAAAGACCGGGGTATTACGTCTCCCCCGCAACCCAAGGCAGTCTATGCTGCAGGTTACCAGCATTATACTGCAGTAGGTGGAGAAATTCAAATACCTTGGCGTGGTGTTCACTAGTAACGGAAGGTGAAATAAAGATCTCGATACACGGATTGGTAAAGCAGACGCAGTTTTGCGTGAACTTTACCACTCCGTGGTAAAAAAGCGGGAGCTTTCATACATCGCAAATCTGTCGGTTTTTCAACTGGTCTTTGCTCCGAGCCTCACCCACGGTCGTGAATCTTGGGTGATGACTGAAAAAATACTTAAACCAAGTGCAAGTGCCTGAGATAGGCTTTTTGTGAAAAGTTCACGGTGTGACATTTCGCGACAAAGTGCGCAGCTGTGAAATTCCAAGGACCAGTTGGAATGACCATATCTCCGATCTTGTGTGGTCCCGTCTTGGTGCGGAGCCAGCGGAACTATCTTAGATTGCTGTCGACCGTGAGGTATTTTGAGTCTTTATAAGGCTGCTTTCTCCGCCACCCTCCCCAGAGGAAAAGCAGGAACGAAAATGAATGAATGAATTGCATTTTTGTCTCCTGAATCGTTCTGTCCATTTTGTTCAGAACTGTCGCTTACATAATTAAAGCGTTTCCTTGAAATGTGTCTAATTTATTGCAGGTGTGTTCTCGAAACAGAGCAGATATGATTTTCGTTCCTTGTGGACACATCTCTTGTTGCAACACATGCACAAAGAAGCAACATACTTGTCCTGTGTGTCAGTCAGAAGTTTCCGAGGCGGTTTTAGCCTACAGCTCATAAATGCTTTCTTCATTTCTCACAAACCATTCTGCACTTTGATCAAATTTGTTTCAAGAAAAGGACGTTTTTTCACTTCTTGTGTTTCGGTTTTGAGTTTGACTAATTGACGATTAAAAGCCTTAGCTTGGTTGATTTAAAATTTTGAAGTTAATCGTCGCCAATTTCTACAACAAAATTTTATGTTGCGCAATTCGTCTGCATTGTTTGTTTTCATAAATAAGCATTTTAAATGTTTTGCAATTTGCTCTCTTCGCTATATTTACGACGCAGTAAAAGAGTTGAATTCAATTGGGACTTCTTTGAGCATGCAATGAGCGGACTGTAGAAAGTGTTTTAAAATGACAGAAGGATATCGACATATGAGGAGGTATGCAAACGCGCAATGCAACACTTCCACATTTTGGTGAAGTTGCTGTGGAACGTGAAATGCAGGGTCAAACAGTCTTTGTTTTTTCCGTTTCGCAGAATGTTTTAGAAACAATTACAAGTTATAGCTTTGCAACAAGCTATTTGAGGAATCTCCTGTCTGATCCTTCCATCTTCAAAGCTAGAGCTTGTAATTACTGTTTTCAGGAAGAGTGAGGCAAATCCCATCCCTTGAGGCGTTCCACTAATGTTGACATCAATTGCAAAACCTCTGAGAGACAAAAGAAAGACTTAAGTATTGTTGCATTAAATCTTTGGCATGGAAAAACTGAACAATTGTGACTTACGTTTATTTGTGTCCTAGCAATAGTGTAAACTTTACTATTTCTAGCCACAGTCAATTTAATTGATTTTACAGAATTTTTACAATTTAAATTATCACCGAGACTCAGTCTTGAGTTCACGCTAAACTTCCTAGACTTTTCCACTGCCCGTCACGGATCTTTTGAAAACTACATGATCGTCTGAGAAAAGACCACGTGAAAGCGGGGAGATTCCTTGCGAGCAGAAGTGCTGAATAGCCGTTTGCGATCAGAGTTAACAGTATTGTAGTCAAGCTAGTGGAGAATGTGAATGAAAATTAGGACTAAAAAGACAGAAGTAGTCTTTCCCTCCTGAAAGAAAAGGAAGTGTATGCTGCAAGTGAGTGGCATTGCACTGCAGCAGGTTCACGTATCTTGGGGTGGTATTGACGATACTTTCTTGGGATGGTATTCAAGAATTTCAAGTATCTTGTGGTGGTGTTCAAGAATGACGGAAAGCAGAATATGAAGATTGATAGACAGATTGGTGAATCAAACGCAGTTCTGTGTGTGCTATTGTTCTGTGTTCACAGAACGGAAGCCTTCAAATATGTTAAAGCTGTCAGTTTTTCTATCGGTCTTTGTTCCGATCCTCACCAATATGGTCATGATCTTGGTTGATGACTGAAAGAACATTATCCCAAGTGCAAGGGCAAGCATGGGATTTGTGCAAAGCGTTCACGGTGTGACACTTTGCGACAAACTGTGCAGCTGTGAATTTTGTAAATACAGAATGTGGAACTACTTCTCCATCGAATCAAGAGATCCCAGGTACGTTGGTTCGGCCATGTGTCTAGAATGGCCCACGAAAGATTGGCGAGACAAATCTCGCTGTATCAAGGGGAAAGCGGTCCAGAGGTCGACCAAGGACCAGCTGGAGCACTTTTTTTCACTAAAACATGTCGGTAATTTTCCAAAATAGCTTACACTTTTTGCCACAACTCGCCGTAACAGTATCCGCCAGCTTACTTTTCGGACATCATGACTGAATTGACTTAACCTGTTTCGGTAATTTCAAAACAAAATTCATTCAATGACCGATATATGACCCACAAGAGGAGAGATGGTGTGGCTACATCGCGGAGATTGGTTGGTCTGGTCTTGGTGTGGAACCAACAAGAGCTATCTGAAATTGCTGTTGACCGCAAGGTATTTCGAGTCCTCCTAGTGCTGCTGCCACCACGACCCTCCATAGAGGAAAATCTGCCACGAAAATGAACAATGAATGAATAGGTTCGTGATGATGTATTGGCAGCAGGATTAAAAATCGCTTTTTACGTTATTGCCATGTTTCCACTTCTTCCCTCACATGCTTTCGTCGTTTATTTCATGGGATGGCCATTTGTGCCCGACAAGAGTAACCTCTTCACAATTGGCCATTAGTCCCTCAACCTATACATCGGACTGCGACAGCACGTCTAGCAGTCGACACAACCTTCACCATGGAAACATCTATCTCACGTAATTTATGGGGCACCTGACTAGATAACCTCTGTGTTTTTTCGGTGCCCCAGCGTTTTTTTCTGTTTTAGCGAATACATTTAGCGCAATTAATTCAGTACCGCCAAATAAATCTATCTATCTATTATTGATAAAAATCCAGATTTATTTTGGGACGTTGCGTAATGTGATTTGAATAAGATAAAGATAGCAATTAATTTTTAGTCTAGCGCATATTCAAACATCACATTCAGAAGCAAGGATTGTGATAATTCATTATAGCCAACGGGTTTTGTCCATACATGGTGTGTTTGTACTTTTGATCGTAACACATTCAGAAGACGTTGACGTCACTGCTGTTAAAATTTATCTTCAAGACCTCAGGTATTCCACAACGTGGTTGCTTAAATCAGCGACAAGTTTATGGTAGCTGTTTGTTGACCCTTTACAGAACGCAAAAGACGATATATAGTCGCGGACTATTTCAGCCACTCGCCAGTCCATGGAGCTAGCGACGTGTTCAAACCGTCTGCGGATTCGGCAAGACTTCTAGTTTCGACTGAAAAAAAATTTTCAGATTTGGATTTGGGGTTCTCTGGGCAGGACGTCACAAGTAGGGGGGTTGTTGCGTTTTTGGCCATTTTTACTCGTCCCTGGGCACCAATCCAATAAGCCAATTTTTTGGCTCAAGGTGTTTGTGGAAACTAGACAATCATCCAAGTCATCAGAGCCCTTGATTGGCTTTCTAGCATATCTGGAGCCAAACGTATGGCCCAAAAAAAAAATTAGTAAAAATTTCTACCCCTACAAACGCTAACCCGGGATATATTACACCTACATTATATATGGCCAGAACTCACCAGTAGCTTGAGCTAGAGAGCGGTTCAAGCCTTGTAAAGACTCGTGAAGTTGTGTGGTTTTAAGACTGAAAAAAAATTCAATCCTGGGATGCCGGGTTTTTTGTTGATGTGAACATAATGAGAGGATGCTTATGCAAAATTGTTTACATTTGGATGACGTCATCAACCCCTAGGAGTCGACCATTCGAGCCGATTTCGTGGCTCAATTTTTTAAAATTCTAGGAGTCTTTAGAAGGTTTGATGGACTTTCTAGCCTTTCTGGTTCAAATCTTATGGCGAAACATCCGGAAATTAACGAGGNTAATCCCCACAAATCCCCAAAGAAATCCTTAAAAGATTGAGGTCTTTTGGGCCTCATTTTGGCATCAAAAACACTAGAAAGTCGATCAATGACTCCAAAGACTGGTATTATATCCTAGAATTCAAACAAATTTGAACCACTGAATCGGTTCATTGTTGCAGTGATGACATCATAAAAGAAATAGCAAAAAAAGCAAAAAATACACCAAACCTGATGTCATCGACCAAAAACCCCAAAACCAAATCTTAAAAGTTTTCTTTTTATTCTAAACTACAAGGCTTCACGAGTCTTTAGAGGGTTTGAATAGCCCTCTAGCATAAGCTGCTTCCGAATTATGGATGGCCAAGTTAGCCGTTAGAGGGAAAATCACACGTTTCCTGTAATTTTTTATTTTTGTGAAAAATGGGTTTTTTGGGCCATAATTCTGGCTCCAAATTTGCTAGAAAATCAATCAAGGGCTCCAAAGACGCGGATGTTAGCCTAGTTTCCAAACACGGCTTAATCCTAAAAAATGGCTCATTGGTTTGGCGCCAAGGGCCAGGTAAATTTGGCCAAAAAGGCAAAATCATGCCCCTATTGTTACGTCACCAACAGAAACCCCCAAACCCGAATCAGAATTTTTTTTTAATTAAAACTGGAAGACATGCCGAACCCCTAGATGGTTTTAACACTTTTCTAGCTCCATCGACTGGCGAGTTGTAGCTGAAATAGTCCGAGACGATATATCGTCTTTTGCGGTCCTTCAAATGGAATTTTATTCACTTCAATCATCTTTCAAGTAGATGTTCACGGTATCAAAATTTTTTCTGTACCTTGTGATATTACAGACGATCGCACTGCTTGTAAATAATAGAACCATATCTTCCTTCTGTCGAAACCACAGCCAGCGGAGCCGTCGCCAACCAGTCGCGATTCCAAAATATCGCAATAGATCTTCATCACTTGCCGATTTTCGTCCAGGTCAAAGTCGCGATTGGACATGTGCATTGCGTACTGCGATACAAAACGTCATTTTCAAACACGAAGAGCCCTCTGAAGCGAGTGCTTAGCCGTACAGAAGTGGGTCGTTGTATAAGAAACATAAAACGCGCACTGCAGTAGTTGTAAGAAACAGGAACGGATGCTGTTTTGATATGAGACAGTTTTCTTTGCAGAGAGCGATGCATTGATTCTGTGGTTGGATAATAGAGTGCTTTTCGAGATGCAAAAGAGTTTTTCATCCCAGAGCGAGATTTCTATCCATACCTCATTATCTCCAATGTTGTACCAGCTTTTCGGAAAGATCAATTCGTCGATTGCCGCTTCCCACTTTCAGTTCAATTCGATTCTTTTTGGTAATTTTGTGGTGTACGTGGTCAGCGTGTTGTCGGGAGGGTAAATCAAACCTACGTTACTGGGAAGGGGAGGTACATTGTTATTTTCAGCTTGAGAGGCGGACTGGTAAGCAGGTAGCCCAAGCAGGAACTGAGCAACAATACTCAAAATATCGAATCGCCTTGCGAAGTAGGCAAACTGTAAATGCTGGCAATACCAACAGCGTTATTCAATAGAATTTAAGAAGCAACAACAAAATGATCCATCTCCATTAAAGTCGTTATCGATGCCTTATCAACCAAGAATTAAACTTTTTGTTCCATCTCAGCCATTTAACCATTACTTGTGCTTTGTTTCCCTTCCCTAGAAGACCGATGGTTTTTTCAATGCGAAACAGGGGGAAGGTGGGTGATTGCATTTCGCTTTCGTAAAAATTTCCCTTCACAATTTCATTATCAAGATCTGCAATCTTGAGTGACCGGCGATTTGCTGATAAACAGTAAAATGTAGATGGATGATCAAAATGAACGTCCATTGTGGTTTGAACGCAAGCGAGCAAGGCCTTTATATAAATGTTGCAAATGTAGCTGTTCAGTAATCACCAGATCATTCACACATTACGTTTGGTATATAAAGCTTAAGCTAGGCTTTTCTTGCGTGTGAGTGAATATGTCGTGTTCTTTAGGACGAAAGCCACGATTCGTAAAAAGTTTGACTTGTTTGGTTACAACACGTCGAAATAGTGTAGTGTCATCCAATCGCCTTGACACTTTATCACTCCTTTGCAACTGAATTTATCTTCTTTGAAAGAATACTAATATGCATTATTGCAGAGAGCGACTAGGCTTTGTCCCTCCGACTCAACTTAAAAAAAAACAGGTGTTCGAGTATGATGCTTTTTCGACTCTGCACAGTTTTCACAAAGAGGCATCCATTCACCACAGTTTGCGCATATTTGGATAAAAATCGTTTTTATGAGACTCGCAAGCTTGCCTGACAATCCCCTGCTCGGACTTTTTGCAACTTTCATGGTCGAACAACGCCGTGCAGTCATGATGCGCTAATGCACAAATATGCTGAATCAGTGTCCATCGCCGCATAGCAGTAATCTTTCCGCGAAACAAATTCGTCAAATGAAACGTAATAAAATTCAAGCATTTTCGGTTTGGCACGATTGGACACAAAGAAACGAATATTCACAGGTAAATCAAAATTTATATCCCGCTTTGCTTTTTGTACTTCGTAAAATCCATAACCCAGGAATAAGGAATCATTAACATTTTTACAAACGTTTTCTTTCACAACACATTTCACGTTGCAAACTTTACAGCGCGCATCAACGTTCGTCCAAATTCCGAATTGCCTTCAATTTTTTAGTTTTGTTATATGGTTCCAAGTCGGGATTTCATCACCGCATCGTCGTGCGAAACGTTCCAAATAGCGAAAATGTGTGTAGTCAATGACTTAGAAAAATGTTTATGACGACCAAATTTTTTTCTAAATACCAATCAATTTCTGAATACCAAGATGAATGGCAGGTAATTTTTTAAGCAAATGACTTCTCTCATGTTTCGCCTTGGTGTTTTCAACAAGCGTCCTTCCCGGGCAAAGTCTTTCATGACACCCGAAACGTCATCAATACCGATGAAAATGGGTGTCATTTCGGAAACTTCTCTGCGTCAGTGGTTTTGTCTTCCATCATCCTTTTGCAATCTTTACAAATGCTGTTGGCCTAAAATTTTTGAACGTCTGTGTCGGCGTTTTGAAGGTTTGCCCAGGTACACAATACCTTTGTCTCATACGCATGATAACCAAGTTTTTTCAAGTAGTTGGTGGTCTCTTGGGTGCTCTGCAACAGGTTCACCCATGTACTTGTTGAGTCCAACGTTAAATCGGATTTTCTGCATTTCGTACATCCATGAAAGCAGCAATCTAAACACAAAAACTGCATTAAATATTTTTTGCGTTTATGAAAACGATCGAGTTTTGTTCAACTTACCGTGAAATCGCAAAACCGTTTGCCTCTCCGGAACGAATCCATCTTGTCGAACGTAACTGCAACCAATCTTGTGTTCAGATGAAAAGGTTTGTCGCCTGATGTGGATGTCTCTTTTGAACGTTTTGCATTCGAACCATTCCATAGCGACTTGACCGACGGAAAATATTTTTGTTGGTAAAAATCGCCATCTATTTTCCGTCGAATTAAAAAACTGGTGGGAATTGCGGAAGATAAACAGTGCAAGTGAAATTTGTTGGCATCATAGCAGATGACGTTTTGCACTGTCTTTGCATTGTCTTTGTAAAGATGCTCCTTTATTTTGTCTACTTTCGCTTTTGCGTGCTGTTATTGAAAAGTAANTCTCGATCTGCCAAGGAGATTTTTTTGGTTACGTCAATACTACTAACATTGCTTTTTGAAGGTGTGGTGAAAAAAATCTCCTCGAGGCACTGAGTTGAATAAATTTCTCATTATCAATCCCGGTGGTGATATGGCATCATTAAATGCGTCAAGGTTCAACTTCCGATACACGTCAACGTGCTTATAAACAGCTTCCAGAAATAGGCAAGGAATCGAAATTATCATAATATTGTAAAATTTCAAACCGTGGTTTCATTTCTGCTCCTTCCAGTGGTGTATCTATACGAAGTGGCGCACATGGCAAAGTTTAAATGTGCGCCCTTTCAAAGAATTTTAATATTAGATATAGGCACAATTTTTACGAAAGATAAAACATTATTAAACTAAATGTTTTAAAAGAGAAATATTTGTTTACTTTAGCTTTAAACTTTTCAGCAAGTAAAATACTCGTATAAATTATCCACGAGAACCGCAACATACTTCGATGCTCATTTAATTTTATTATGACGGATATCAAAACATTCACTTATAACGCTATCATAGTTTATAGGTCTAGATAGTGTTGCCTGACAAAATCGTATATCTTAAAAAAAACAAACAACACATTGCAAGTTCTGCAAACGACAATTTGAAATGGAACACATTAAAATTGAACTGCCCATTAAATGATATGAGGCCATTCATATATCATTCGTGTTCGAAAAACGCAATTCCATCGAAACATAAATACAGCCAGTTGTTTACGGTTAAATTACACAAAATTGCTAATTAAAGCAACACTTTCTGTACCTTTATCTAAGCAAAAGTCTTCTATGATTTCATCAAAGTAAGCTTTCGCTGTTTCGTCCCTTTCTATTCTCATCAAAGCTAGACCACACAACCTTCCCTGGTTTATTGTTAGTCATTGTGGTCCGAAGTTATGAAATGACCAGTTTCATTTTACTGAAAGATCGTTCGCAGCTTGCAATTACATACTGCCATCATAAGCATTATTTGGAAAGCAATTCGAAGGATGTCAGGAGGACTTCAGTATGCGATAATCGATTATTTTAAGTTGCGCGACTTTAAACTAGCATTTTGCAATCTAGAATCTCTTCGTATAATTGCTTGCCATCTACATCTGAGCTGTACACAACTTCTAAATTGTCACATGCAGAATTTAGTTTTTCACAGTCAGGACCTTATCACAAGGCCTTGGACATCGTACAGAAAGCCAAATTTGGACAGAAAAAGCTAGCAGACTACTGTAACAGATCTCTTTCGAATAAGACTAACAAATCTCTTTCATAAGTTAAGATTTTTGCTCAGCTGGCAAGCTAACGCTACTAAACTGGTAATTTTTTTGAAGATTAACTAATGTATTCTACCTTAGTCTCTGGACTGGGGCATTGTATTCAGCCTATTTATCGGTCACCAGTGGCCGTCGAAGACGTTTTTCTAAAGTCGAAGTGGGCCGCAGTAGTTTAAATAATTTGTAAATCTGCAGGACCTCAACAGCAGTTATTTGCATAACAGTCAGATTCTCACAGCCACGAACTTAAATTTGTCTCAGCCAGATTCTTATTAATATCTTCTTACTTAAAATGCAGCAGTACATACTCACTTGTATCCTTTCTTATGGCGTAGGACTATGGCATGCGATGGCCGGAGATGTGGCATGCGAATGTTCTTGTTCTGTCACAATGTCTGACCGTCGTGTTATGTCACAACAGGGTTGTCAGATGAAAATTTCAACAAAAAGGCAAGCAATGCTGAAAAGAGGCCATAAAAAGGTCAGGCTCATTGTTTGAAGACAAGAAAAAAGTCAACTTTATTTGCGGNATTGCCATTCCTTTGTCACAAAAAAACATCTAAATTACTTGCATTTCAAAAAATTTTTTCGTCGAAATTAATGCTAAATCTTGCTTGGCATGGTAATGGAGCACTGACCTTCCTTGACTATTCACGGTTTGTAAAATCGCTCGTTTTAACTAAAATGGTGCCACAGTTTGCAAACTGGTCCATCGGCAGCTTTCTGTGTCCACACGAAAGTCATCTTCCACTAACTCCTGCACTTAACGACCATAATCATAAGACGCCTTCCACTTCGACGTCATTGCTGCATATTTATCGCGGAGACGACGACCTGTCTGCAAGCGTTGAGCCTGCTTAGACCTTACAAAAAACTACACAGCACAGTGAATGCACACATTTACAGTGATTACGCAAAAGCTTAATTTCAAACCTAGCATCCATCAAATATTACTAATATCAGAATGCGGGCGTCTGATATAGCATTTATCACAAAAATTTTGAAAATCCTACTGATCTTTTTGTATGTGGATATAGGGAGAGATGATTATTATTCATTCTAAATTTTGGAGATTTGCCAGCTAAACTTTGCGACTTATGACCGGAAACGTAAGAAGTGGCTCATTGATCCCACATCTCCCCTACAAGGTTCTACATAATAAGTAATTACATAGAAGGTTCTGATTACCTTAGACAACTCACACACAAATATTATTACAAACTACTGATTTCATCGGTTGATTTTCCAATATACATGAAAAATGATTCTTCAAACACCATGGCGGCATCATAAAATTAAGGAAAGTGATCGCAATTGTACATGGCCGTGCAAACTGCATCTTGATTTTCCAATAATGCTGGAAGTCTTCGGTCAAAAATGCTTTACAAAATGTTCTAAGGCGACTTATTCAGGTGCTATCCCCTAGCTTATTGTAATTATTTACAGAGGCGTGATCACTGAAGTCATCATAAAAGTTTGTAAAAAATGTCTAAACTCGAAACTTTTCTTAATTTATTTTAGAATTTTCTTACTATCAAATCGATTCTGTTAGGTTTAGATTCATGGAAAATACAAACGCAAAGAGGCATACAATGCAATATCATTGTTGAAAAGATACACAAAGAGCAGAACAACTTTCCACAAAACAGACAATTGTTTATCTCAGTTGGTAGGTACTTTAATCAAACTCGAGTCTAAGAACCAATTAACATTATCACATAAATATCCCATCCATACTTTTTATTTATGAGTTCAAATGAATGGCCCATACAAAATTTTCTATTGCGTCCTATGTTGTCGGATATTTTTCAAAGTTTCATAATTTTCGAAAGAAACGAGAAGTATCCAGTTCGGGTACATTTAGTAATCCGATCTGATACAGCGTTAATTGCCCAAGTATAATTTCAAATTCGTTCAGAGATCTGTTTAAATCAGGTGACAAAGTCTGCAGAGGCACATAATAGTTTCAGTGACATTCATCAGCTTGTTTCTAGTCAACCTTTCCAAGATTACTTCTGTTTACAAGAAAAGTTAAGAGGTGTTCATTTGCAAATTAAGGATAGGTTGAAAATGATATAACACTTGGTTACAGTTAATTAATTCAACCATATTGTACTGCTGCTTGGCCTAACATGAAGGGGTTAACCGCGTAGTGGTGTTCAAGTGAAGGCAAGTTGTGTTTCAACAAGAAATCAAAATATTTCCAAATCACCAGCTGACACGTACATTAACTCTTGTTTGGCACAAGCCATGCCTGTCAACAACTAGCGCAGCGCATCAAATACTCCACAACAAAGTCTGAATTCAGGTTTCAATGATGCCAACAGTCATCTCGCCTTTCAAATCGCAATCGCCTCACGGTTGATATCTCGGTGTTAAGATCCACATCGTAAACATACTTAAAATAACAGTAGCTCTCCCTGTCTATTCAAAGAAGCTTAGATAGCGAAAAGATATTACTTTGAAAAAATTCTGCCTGGTGGGCAGTGGTGTATTAATCATTCCAGCGTTTCGCCATCACTCCTGAAAACTCGCTTTGACGTGTTAGTCATTCTGATGTCTCAGTAACACCACTCCATCCCTTGCAGGTGCGGTTGTTACGACAGCTTAAAGTAGACACCCACCAGATTAAACAGATTAAACATTCTAAAACGGTCCAGCCCTCTCATCCGCTACATTCAGGTTCACAAAATGCTTTTTTTATCAATGCTAGCGGCAACAGCCTTATTTTACCGCAGGTACGGGCGAGATCCTCTATACCATTTTGTTTGAATGACTTAATCCGCTGCAGGTGCACAGGAACGCTGTTATGACAGTTCTAAAGGATTGGAAGCGATCCGCAACCTCCGTCGTTTTCTGGTTCAAAAATTACTTTTTGCCAAACACGGGACGTAACTTCACTGTACTTTTCCGCTTACTTCGATCCTCCCACGTTGCATCTTACTTTCGAGAGCGGCAAAAAATTCTTGCAGCTGCCTTCTACAAGATACAAGAACGCTTTTTGTCTCACCAATTGCTCGCTAAGTATTTGTTAAAAGAGTTTTATAATAAGATAACGCTTCGGCCTGACTATACAGTGTTGAAATTTACACAAAACATGATTCGTAATACGAACTTCTTATTAAACGCTACAACAGGCGAAAACAATGTTCAAACCGCCGTGAAAAAATTTGTCTTCTTACTAGTTTTTATTGTGCATTTAGAAAAACTGCGTGACTGCTTAGTGAACCCAAAATACTGTATTTTGGGGACTTAGGGATGTTAATGCTCCC
>JGI24159J19872_10004568_pt1 | contig 17665 bp, 10 predicted proteins | sample Ectturendosymbi4_FD_19872 | JGI IMG/M metagenome (IMG submission 19872) | reverse complement strand
ACTATAAGTCCGATAAACATAACTCCAACTGCGCAAAGATGAATCGATAAATTTCCACAGCACCTCCGCACCAATGCACAAAGCAGTGCAACTCACTTTTCAAACAAATTCGCAACTCAATTTACGAAAAGTTTCATTCAATTTCAGTGAGAATCCGGTGCCTCATGTTGACTAATATCGTATTCCACAAGAAAAACATTTGCTTGCTGAAAATGTCTTAAGCCGCAAGCTGAACAATCGACATATACAGGGTGGCCACAAAGTGTGCGTACATGGGGGTTTTCACCACCTATTTTATTTGTTTAGGTTACTTTTCTTCTCATAGGTTTATTTATTTAAATGATGATGAGCTCTGTGCAACGAAGAACGAATAGAGTTGGTACTATTAAGTGGACGAGAAGGATGGTCTCAGACTTTATGTGTTTTTTACCATGTACCCAGACTTTATAGACATCCTGTAGGCTCAAGTTCGGAAAAGGATTCGATGTCAACAACATGTCCCATAAACTTATCACAAAAAGTCATGCACACTTCTGAACTTCTGTTTCGTCGAATTGCAATCATTTTTCTCAAATTATATTTGTTTTTCCTTGACCGCAGATCAAACTAATAGCGAACAGGTTGAACCGCTAGAGGTTTTCAATGACGTGGCGATACGTCACAGAAAAACTCCAGATGAAGGATTCGAGACCAAGACCTGCATACTTTGTGATCGAGACCAAGACTCACAAAACTGGGTCAAGAGACCTAGTCTCGAAGCTCAAGCACCGCTATGTACGTAGCTGGATTTGGCAGAAGTGTTTGCTTGGCCATCATTCGGCAACCAATTTGGCACAGCTGGCATTGGCCTACAGCTAGGCTTTCTTTTGCAACAGACCAAATTTTCAGAAATAGTGCCTAAAAACAAATTTTTTCATCCATCTATCTCGAAAGGCATGCCACTGCAACAAGCCGATCCAGTACGAATCAGATGGTAATGTGCGGGTCCTTTAAACTATTTTTATGATAGTAAAACTCACTCATTTTAAATTAAGACCTAAAAACAGTGAAACCACAACAAAACCTGGACACAACGAACCCCGAAAGGGTTTGTTGATGACGTGAGATGTACAATATTAGTTAGTGAAAGACTGTAGTCGTGAGTGTTTCCAATTCATTTGATCAATTTGAAATAAAGCGACATGCATCCAGGTTTTAATATGGTCTAACAACATCTGCCAAGATTGCCGTCTTTTTCTACAAATCATACGTGAAGTTGTAGATTAGTTCCAGGCACAGTTGATTAACAGCACCACCACACCGTGAGAATGTACAGGCCGCCGAAGACAGTGAGGTGCATTCGGCTGTGGTTGATTGTGCGAGGCAAGTGGTGCCTTCAACGTCAGAAACCTTCTCACGTGTTCGGGAATTTCGTGTATTTTTCTTGTTCTGTCCTTAGATAGTTGGCTTTATGTCCATTGATTGGTGCAAATTTTGGTGAAATGCTCGGGGGAAAGTCATCCTTCAGAGCATCACTTCTATTGTTTTGCACACGGTTTCTCCACACGTGCGATCCGGGAATGCAAGTTTAAATGCCCGGAATATTTTTATACCCCTACACGTTACAACGCACCCACGATTACAATCTACGAAAGCAAGAAAAGACAGGAAAAGAGAGTTGCACAATACGCTTCGACATTTAAACGTAGTGAGACTACTGTAACTAATTGCAAAATTTTACGTCTCCCACGCTAAGCTCTGTGTTCTCTCAGCGTAAATTTGTGGACACAAGCGGAAGAAGTCGAGAAAACGTCGCTGCGGCTTTGGTGATACCGATACAACAATTGCACGTAACTCGACTAAGCGCAAGTCACATCGATAGTTGTCGCGAACCCGTTACGATGTCTCAACTGCACCACTATGCTTGGACGTCGGAAGGGGGGGGGCGGTGAGGAGCTTTAGCCTCCCTTGGATTTTGAAATTTTCAGCAAAAAAATGTTGTTTTCTTAGTTTCGAGTAGGAAAAATCAAATTTCACCACTTTTTCCCCCCTGGAAAAATTTAGAAAGATTCCCCCCTGGAAAAACTCCTTCCGACCCCCCATGCCACTATACACTGCTGAGCTTCGAGCATAGCAAGAGCATTTACTGCGCGTTATGTCGTGATACCGGTGTTGTACAGGTACGTGGTAGAAAGCAGTTTCAGAAAGCTGCGATTGCAGACATTTCCTCTGTTACTCCATTACTCCATCTTCCCTTTTTTGCTCCGTACGTGGATGCTTTTACGGTGTCTTTTCAAAACCGGTGTCATGCGAAATTTCTGACGTGCAAAATTTCTGACGTCACGTCATGTACGCATGCACAGAGGAATATTTTGCACATAAAATACGCTGAGAAAACTGATGATTAGGGCTTAGGGATTCGTGTTTGGGTAAGTGTGTCGGGTTAGGGTTTGGGTCATAGTGAGAAAAAGAAAAATACTTGAGGTCGAAGACTAAGTCCAAGTAGTTTTGTTGATTAAATTTATTCCAGTATTATAGCTTATGATGGGTACCTGACATCTAACAAAAATTATTTAATTTATGCAACACATATCAAAAAAGTAATTGTCAAACTTTATTTTTTTGTTATGAGAAGCAAAATAACTGACAAAAAATAACAGGTCAGAAATTTCGCGGAGGTCAGAAATTTCGCTTGACACCGGTATCGCTTGCTTGAAACAAGGAATAGCAGCTTAGANTTTGATTTCGAGTTTAAAAAGTATGNAATGTATGTATAATATGTTGATTTCAACAAAGATTGAAAATGCGTTTGATAAATAAGGCGTTTCACTAATCANAGAAATACAACGCTTTCATATTAAAACNCCTTTATTTTGAACGTAGCGGCAGACTCCAAACTTTAAAACTCATGGTTGTNTCTCATGTAAATTAGATTTTATTTTAAGCTCTCACACAAAACATTATTTAAGCAGCCTGCAAGAATTTAAACTGGTTCTGACACATGAGATATATGCACGTTTCGAAAGTGGTCGCTTATTAGAGGAAACACAATTTTCGCTGCTTTTCTGGAAAAGTAGCTGTGAATCCTTTAATGTCCAAGGTTGATGTGAACTTTAGCTTAACTCCCAATTCATTCTACTTTGTCAAGTCATTCACAGAACTGGTCACAAGGATTCTGCTTCAAATGTATTGGAGTATAACTTTGTCCCGTTTACCTATGTATGTAACATGATTGGCCTGGCCACTGCAAATATGAGCTCGCCGTTAACTATTGTTCGTTTTTACATGAGAGTTCATGAGGTAAAGGTCTGTTGCGGTCTGGATGGAGACAAACTATACATTGCACTTTCCTCCGCACATTCATCTGCATAAAACCAAAGTGTTTGTGGTTGCACATCTTTATTTAAGCTCGTGGACATCATGTGGCTCCAAAAACACCGTGTCCTGAAAATCTAAGGCAAAAGATAATATCTTAACATTTTGTAAGTATCTTCTAGCTAGAAATTAACTAACCTTTTGGGACTCCTCTCAACATTCCTAGAAAATCAGAGAGTTTGTTGTCAATTTCTGGGAAGGAAGAAGGGCGCCAAGTTGACAAATACAAAAAAATAATTTCGTTATGTGAAAAACGGATGAACTGAGATTTAGGCGAGTAGAAGAGTCCAGCGTGAATTGCGGACAAACAACGATTTTTTGCGTCTGTATAACGTAGATCAATACTTCTCACTGCCAGAAATCGCGATTGAAGTTTTATGTGACGTCCGCTAAAAGTCGCTCCATTCGACCCACTTCGTGAAGTCAAAAGTAGTTAAGACAACCGGTGTATATGAAAATGCTGATTCATCATTGGGATTTAGGCGATCGGTGAGGAAGTAACTGAAATATTTTGCTTATTATTCTGTTGCATTGAATTAACCACTTGTTTCTGTCCAAACAACAAAGCTATGGCTAGGAAAACAGCATTTGTTTCAAAAGTTTGGTCGAGGGCATCGTAAAACTAACAGTTTTCAGCTTCTCAGCGTGACCATGCGGACTTCTAGCTATTGTGATGTGGCAGAGCAAAGGTCACATATGTATGATTTGTTCTCGGTTTTAATGTATCTCTCAATTTCATACAGAATTTCTAGTTATTTACAGACGATTTATGGTGTCAAGCCAAGCATGACTGCACCACCAAACCAACGGTAATGAAGAATATCCTCAGCAGTACTATTCCATGTCACGTTTGAGTTCTGCATGGGAGCATTCCTTATCCATAATATGTATATTAATCACTTTCACCGTTAAAGAAAAAGCCTTGATTATATTTTGTTAGCTAGTATTCCTATGGGGTGGTAAGAATGTCGCAACCTGCATTTTTAGTGTCATAATTCTTGCTCTAAACCACCAGAGCAGAAAAGTGGATCTTAATGATTTAACAGCAAACAACTGGCCGAACATTGTTACAGCATTTACCGATGATGTGTAGTTTCTACCTGAAACTTTAAATAAGTTTGTTTTTTCAAGTAGGAAACATGGAATGTTTTTGTAATTTGCACGTTTTCAAATTATTTGTTTGATTTGCAATGCACGCCTCAAAGTAGCCTATGTACGAAAAGCGCTCTCTGAAAATTGTATGTGGACCGTATATGCCACAACAGCAGGAAAACTAAAGCAATGCAGTGAATTAGCAAAACTGTATTTGATGATTCATGAATACAAGTCAAGTCATGCACTCCTTTGCATATTGGCAAGCTCCTTGTTAAGCGTGGCAACATTCGTTAAGTCAAAAGGCTTGTTATAGCCTTTCTTACGTGATGGTACTGGTGCTTCCATACCAGTTCTAGCTTCACAATTACAACCAGCCGGCACGAAAAGAATGATTTATAATGTACCACACGTGGAATCTATCTTATATCTTCCACATGCACACATTTACACAAGCGATACTTTACTCCCCTGATTGCATTCACAAACGAATGTACTCTGGTGCTTTGATGTTTTTGTCGTTTATTACGAATTTATACGTGTCAGGGCAATCAATATCTTATCAAGTAATGAATTAAATGGTAGATTATGTTTTGCTTTTATTGTTTTGGCTCCCGTTTTGCGACTCAGATCCTTTAAGAGTTTTTAGGAAACTTTGTGCTTACGTCAGCGTCACGCGTCATATGACGATCATATGATCGCCAGTCGCAAAAATAGCATTAGCGTACTGTGGTGAAACAGTCGATAAAGTGAGGTTGAGCTGATGCATCTGTGACAGTGGTTAATTTGGGTATATCTTACAAGTAATACTGATAATGAGATTCATAAATAAGGTATTAAAATATTTGGAGTCTTGTTGTAGTTAACTTGCAAATGATTGCTGTATAGTGTTAGCGTAAATGATTACCGTAACTTATAAATGTTGTACATACACTCTCTTACAGTAGGAAGGCACCTTCCAAAAGTTGCCAGGACTTGCGAAGCAAGTCAAATAAGTTGTTTAAACTCTTGTGACAGGTCGTGTCGAAAAATATTATTGTACACAATGGTTTGTTGATATGGGTTGTCTTTAAATTACTGTACACGGTACACCTCACCTGTGTATGTGAAAAGATGATAAATGTTTTATTGTTTCTGTGGCTATAGTATGCGAGTGATGTGCTAGTACCAAACGTGACATAATAACATGCCTGCAACATGAGTTTGTATTCTGTAATAAGAAGTATTGAATCTTTAATCAGAGTTAAGTTAGTAATTANCCCTAACAATTAAATAAGCACGAATGCATGCATGTNAGACGACTGCATGTTAAGGCTGGATGTCAAAACATACAGAAAACTTATTAACTTCACGACCCTATGGGCTTGTGCGTAAAAAGGTTATTAGCATAGACATCTTGGATTGCTTCAAAGTATTGCTTACACTACAGTAATCTCTACTGTGACATTTAATTCAACAAAGACGATGGGTCCACCAACTAGTGGTACAGTAGTGCTGGAGAAAAATGTCTGTTGTGTTGATGTGTATTGGTATAGTTGATAAGGCCCTCACACCATTTAAGCTGTATTCAATTGTTAGAGCTAACTGAGCAAATGAAATATTGTCAATATTCAATTGGCGAGCAATAAAATCGAAAACATGTTTTTTGGCTGCTATAACTGAAAGCAAAAATGGAATCAGTTTTCGGGTCTTGGCTACCCTTCTGGCCCAGCAAATAGGGTCTTTCCATGCCAGGTAAAACAAATTGTCATCCCATGCCTGGTGTGAAAAAGAAAAAAAAACAGCATATAGTAAAAAAGCTGTTACACACATGATCTTTTCACGGAGGATATTAAAAGCTGTTACGAATATAAAATTAGTTCTGTCAAAAGATTTCAATTCAAGGGACGGGAAGGCATGAGAAATTGTAATTTGTGCTTATGATACATATCGGTTTATAAATACTTCCTATAAGGAAATGCGAGTGCGTCATCTACAATTCAAAGTTAAAGCAGTACCCAACCTTTGAGGTGTTTCGGAAGCAATCGATTTGGATAATTTACGAAAAATTGCAAGGTCAAAGAACGGTGCTCCAGTTACGGAAGAGAACACAACTGGAAATGCTGCGAGTGTTTTGACAAAATCTGTCCATACTGTAAAGGCAGCCATTTTGCAGCAAAGAAAGAGTGTCCACATTACGAAAATCAATTAGAAATTATCAAAACAAAGACAGCTTCTAACGTAACTTGTGCAGAGACTGGTAAAAAAACTTAAGAACAACATCTGTGTCTCCCCATTTGACTTCTTCTGCGGAATTTCCTTCGCAAATGGGTTTAAGTGGAGTTAACCTTTTCAGGCGGAGGTGTGTACCGAAATCCACGCAAACTAGTCAAGTTTACCACGCAGCCTCGTATGTGGATTGTTCTGCAGTTCTGCAGAAATACCTAATTTCACATTAGGCAATTCCAAAGTTGTTTCTAAAATTTCTAGCAAATGTAACAAACCAGGCATTGCTGGAAAGGACGCAAAACCAAACACTATACCTTCAAAATTATTACATCTTCTTTGTCGTCGCTTGAGCGAGTTGTTTCTGTCCTCTGCTAGGTCGCATTAGATCTCGGGCAGGTGTTGGGCAGCTATTCGATTGTCTCATCGACCAGAACCGTCAGGCCGTGCAGTCCATGAGGAGGTCGATTGATTGGATATTGGAGGACGACATGGTCGACGGTTTGTTCTTCTGCGCCACACTCACAGGCTGCAGAGGAGGCCATACCCCATTTGTACAAGCAGGAGAGGAAACGTCCGACACCGGTGTGGAGGCGGTTAAACCGGACCCACGCTGTTCTTGGGAGGTCATTCCGAGAGGGTGGGTGCCGGTGTCGGGGATGAAAGTACGAAGTCTCGTAAAGCTGTCCAATCACTCCGTATTCCATTGATGATCCGTCCAGTGTACCGCACGTATGTTGTTGTTGTCAGATGAACTGATGAGTTGTTGTGCGGCGAGCACAAATGGGTGTCTCGATTTGAGACGCCGTACATTTGCACCCGGTGGACAGGTGAGTGCTGAGTGAGGCAGATGTGTCCAGGCTCCATAAAACAGTGTGCTAGAGACAGTGTAGTTCCTTTGTGACGAAGATCAGCAGGTTGGATGCCTGCGAGAATGTAAAGGTTGTCCGCTGTTGCAGGACGCAAGCATCCAGTCACAATTTGCAAGGCGCCGTTGATGGCAGAGTCAATGAGGTGGGTTTTTGCGAAGTGACTCAAGGTGTCGGCGATACGTGAGTGACCTGTCAGATATTACTCCGAGGTAGTTGGGTTCGGAGACGAAGAGCAGTGTTTTGTTGTTGTGGTTGACGTTTGGTGACTTTTGGTTTGGCTTCCTAGTTGTTGACATGGAAGACTGACGGCTCCGTTTTTGTAGTGCTAAGCTTTAGCTTCCAATTCAATCTACAGAACGTCCTGAGTCAAACAGTTTTTCCTATCTAACCGTGAGCTATTACCCGATTTGATGTGTACACAGGAACCCATCTTAGCTGTAAATATCAACAACACATTCCAATTTACTGCAACTACGCTTGGCAAGGACCGGCCCCCGCACCTAGGAAAGGGTGGATACTCTGTATCTACATCAAAACTCCATAGCTTTCTCGCAGGTGACTACCCCCTTCGAATGGTATGGAAACTATGGGAATTAAATTAAACGATGCGTACAATTCCCACGTAATATGCTTATTGCGGCAATATTAAATAAATTGCCCGGCATAGGAAATTATTATGTGTGTAAATTTTACCAGCTACCTTGGAACGTGGGGAAGCTCTTCAACGGATGCAAGCGGAAGATCTCGGTTACTTACATTGAAAGCAACGATTACGTCATGCTTAATACTTCTACCCCACCCATTTCTCTCCTATAGGTACAGGTTTGTGGAACATCCTATAGATCTCAGTATAGCCGCGAACTCCATCACTAGTAATTATTCTACTACAAACAAGGAATGAAAATACTTTCCCAAGCTCATATTTTTTAACAAGCAGTATTCTTAAATATTGACCACCAGTTGCATCTTGAAAGACTAGAAAACGTTTCAGATAAATCCGTGTTTGTAGTACCGTCTGTGCTTGTAACGCACAAATTACTAATCGTAAATTAAACATATTGATAAATCCCGTGATTTGTGCTGTCTGGTCATTAGCACTGCTGTGGAGTCCCATAAGTATCATCATCAATTTTGCCCCTCGAGAAGATCGGGATTAGCTTTACCAGACTCTGGAAACCATCTAAAATCCTTATTAAAGCAGAACAAACGTGGACTGTGTCAGATCATAAGCCAGCTTAACTGCAGTTTCACATGAGCATTTTTAGTTGGCAGCCGATGAGAAACAATTCAACTGAAGCATAAAACGGACGTCAGTGTAGTGGTGAAGAATGGATCATTAACTTGATGAACAGCGATCAGCATCTAAAAAAACAATTTGCATTTGCAGATTTCGTTTTTTTGTCGTGAAAAACCAGAAATGAAACAAGATAATTTAAATCTTTCGAAACTACGGACCAACAGTTTTTTGGTTTCAGCCATTACTCTTCGGAAAATTATATCCGTATGGCAGTCTTTCCTGGGTTAAAGTGATGGATGCTAGTTGCTTAATTCGTCAGAGGATTGCTCAATTCGTCCAGAAAACGGTCAGCCTTGTGTTTTATATTTTGAGCGCACATGTGTGAAGATATTATTTGCATCGATTCGTATAGCAAGTTGGGATTGAACTTCTCGTGGTAAAACGCATTGTTAAAGGAAAAAGAAGGAAGAATCTCAAATAGCAAAGCAATGTTATCAAAACAAATGTTTTCTGCTTATCTCGTGCAAAATGCATATGAGTACAGAAGACTGGAAACTTAATGCCAGTACGTTGCGACCAACAGTTGGCCTTCGTCCGTAACGACGCCAAAGGACATCGGCCAAAAAACATCGGCACGCATTGAGGCTTGGCTTCACCGTTCTCACAAAATTACCGCGAAATTTTTAACTGTTAGCCGCGGATGAACAAATTGAAATTTACAAAGTCAAAGTCAACAAATCGACACAATCACATCGATTTTTAAAGTTAAATGTCAGTCGAAGAACGTTTCTGCTGTAAACCATATTTGTTCGTGTTAAATTGATTATCGAAGAAATATTGGTTCTTTAGACATAGCTTTTTAATTTTAACGTAGGTTCGGGAAAGCCAATGTCTAGAACAGTTCTTGCCGTTCTACAGACGGGGTAACCGCCCTTAAAATCTATCTATTGCCCGTTTCAATGCGAGAAAGTTGACTGTAGAGTTTACTCAGTAATTCTAACGCGAGAAATTTTCTTTCATATCTGGAATATGTCGTTCTGACTGTCAGAGTTTATCACTCGTAGTTTTTTACTTCAGTTAAGTTTTATTTCAACGTCTGGCCTCAAACGGCTATAAAGTTGTCGTGGTCATGTCGTGGCCAAAAATGCTGAGTTCATGTAAAAATGCGCGGTAATTTATGCAGTAATTTTCTGGTTTCTTTTCTTCATCTTGAGAGCGTTGTCCGTCACGTGTGCATCACAGGACTCGTATTCCAAGCTTATCTTTAAATGCGCTGTTCTTGGTTCCGTGTGGACCATCTCGGTGGGCAACCTTATTTGGCTAGGGCGTCTCTGCTTCAGAGGCACGTTTTGAAGGTTTGCAGTCTTGAGTATCCATCTATGGTTGTCTTCCTGGGTTGTCATGACTTGACTTGTTTATGAATTGTGTCCATGTTTTTGTGGTGTGGCTGTTTTTCTTCTCAAATCGTGTTTACTTTTACTCTTGTGAGCTTACTCAAATATTATCGTCATAGCTCTTGACGTATTCCAGTCATATGCTTGGTCCATATGCCGCTGTTGCGCAACTCTTGGTAAGCCATCGGTTTGTCCTGGGTTCTCCACTAAATCTGTGAATTTACCAGTTTTCTTGCGCTTTGGAACCAGACGTCTTCACAAAGTTTGGAATTTTTCCAAAGACTCTATTGTTGTATAAATGTTTTCTTTAGAGTCTTGTATTCTTTCTGTGTTGGAGTATTGCTTTGGAAAACTTTTCTTCAGCTCATGTTGAAGGTACCGAGCTATTTGCGAAGTAACCTCTACACTGCAGAACCTTCATTGACTCAGGCAATTTTTCATTTTGTGAAATTAGCAATCGTAACAATGCACAGATTTTTTCTCTTCCCAAAATCAATGTTCGCGGTAAGATTCCTGAAATATTTTTCTTGCCATTGCAACCATTGCTGACGTATCTGCGAGATAAGGTTTTAGCAACGTCAGAAAAGCCGCATCTTAAACAATAAAAAAGGTAAACATGAATTTCGGAAATAAAACAACATGTCAGGTTTATGCAGTCGTTTGCGTGAGCAATCCACGAGAAGTTCGCAGAGGCAACCACTTGTTCGGAAAACTCTACTTTGGCCTAAGTCTTATCCATTTTCAAACCCTTTACTAAAAATACTCAACAATCGACTTATGGATAAATGAAGGACGAAGTTTTCAGAGTTGCATTCACACAAGAAATCACCGAGTAGAAAGCGTTTGGTCCATCAGTGAAATACCTAAGAAATTTTGCGGTCAAAACTTGAGTATACACAGTGAAAAGAAATGTCAAGTCACTCAACACAATCCCAGGAAATTTCAGGTTACTGAAAGAAAATCGTTTGGTTTTTTTAAAAGTCGTTTCAAACCTTAAACGTCGATACTTAGGTGCCCTCTGCAATGCACATAGGAACGCTTTTATCATTCTCATTGCTATTCGATATTGAAGCGGTCGCTTCACTGGTCCCAAACTCGGAATGTTTTGGCCTCGAACGAAGAAATGTATGCGAACTTTCACCGCGCCATCCAATTCGGCCAAAGGAACGTTCTAATGGCTTCTGCGCCACTGGGGATGTTATGCTTGGACTCTGTCTTTTCCTTGCTTGCGCGGTTTCTGCCATGGAACGGGCATCGCATGGAGATGACCGTTACAATATATATGAAAAATCTGCTAAATGTTGCAGCAAATGTTTATGTGGATTGTCTTCTAGGTATGAATCANATGGTTACGTGTGGGTCATTCAAAACTATGTGCATGACATGTAAAATTCAATCACTTTCACTTAANACCAAGAAAACGTGAACCTCCAACAAAACCTGAGCATACTGGACCCAGAAAGGGATTGTTGATGACCTGAGATGTACACCATTAGTTAGTGAAAGACAGCAGTCGTGTTTCCAATTCTTTTGTTCCTTTTTAAATAAAGCGACATGCATTCAGGTTTTAGTATAGCCTACCAACATCTGCCAAGATTTCCGCCTTTTTCTGCCAATGGATGTAAAGTTGTAGATAGGTTTCAGACATAGTTGACGAACAGCACCATCACGCGATGAGAATGTACACCCACCACCGGAGGCTGTGCGGTGCAGTCAGCTGTGACTGGTCGTGCACGCAAGCCAAGCGGTGCTTTTCATGTCAGATGCTTTCTCACGTGTTCGACAACTTCATTTCTTTTTCTGATTTTGTCCGGGGCCAGTTGGTTTTATGTCCACTGACCAATGCAAACCCATGGTGAATTGCTCAGTGGAAAGTCATCTTTCAAAACATCACTTCTATTTTTGGCAACAGTACGAATATGAGTTGTTTTTGACCAACTTGAAGAAGATTAACTTTTAGAAGATCACTTTATTTTTTATTTGTAGGTTTTGTTCAAGTTCAGTTCGTTTCAAATACTCACAAGTTGTTATTTTTCAGAAAAGGGTTTGCCTAGAAAAGAACGAAATCTTGATAGTTGTGAAAGAAACAGTAATGCAACAAATTTCCCTGTAATTGCTAACGTTTTGCGTCAGCATGGTAATTCCTCAAATACGTAAAAAGTGGACCCTTTAGACCCTTTAATAAGAACGTCGTTAAAGTTTCAGAAAAAGAACGAAACACTTTTTCTGAATGCCGGAAAAATTTTAAGAGACAAATTTATGAACTGGTAAGCAACGTAGCTCGTAGTTTCCAATGTGATGGTTTTGGGGGTTTTAGGCAACAGCAACAGTTGACGAATATGAGTTGTTATTTGATCAACTCGCGAAGAAAATATACAAACATTGGCATTTCTGTTAAACGTATGTAGGTCTTGACGAGAAACTCATGTTGATGACCACTTTATCCACATTTGTGCATTTGTTTCCTGTTTCCATTTTTGTCGTTGTTTTTTTTTATAAAGTTTTGCCTCTGAAAACGTCGTGACATAAGATCAATAGCTGGACAAAAACAAATGAGAACTGTAGCAGAAGACAAGCACAATACATCTGCATGAACTCTTTTAAGCAGCGATACCTAACATGTTTTCATTACTAAGATGAAGCAAACTCGCATTTGAAATAAGTTTGCATTCCTTCAAAATCAAAAAATACTTTACAGCAGAAAATAGTGTGATAAGGTTTTACTGCAACAAATGGCCTTAAAATTTCATTGGTTTTTGATCAAATCGCACAACAATTTATTTAAAACCCCCGCAACTGACGTATTGAACGAACCAGTGAAATAGCGTTGATTTCATGAGATACGTTTCGATCACAATAAAGTTTACAAAACCGCCAAAGGAACGTCGAAAATAAAGTCCAAATTATGAATACAATGGCGATTTTGAACTTTTGTAACAAATTGCTCAAATCTCAAAGTCAAAAATTGATAGTTTTCGTTGAAATCCATTTCACAATTGAAAATACACGATAACATTTTCAAACAAACATGCTCTCTGCATGACTCCCTTTTCAAAAGGTGAGTACAAAAAGGAAAATTGGGACAGTTGGTATAGCAACTTATGACAGTCCGTAGTTGGAATAAGCTGCAACGAAAAATTCTGTACTGCGTTCACTTATGCTATAGGAGGCTTCTTTTACCACGACAAGAATATACTTAAAAACAACTGTTTTGTGCAATTTTACAATAAGACATGATATTGGACAAAACCAAACCAATCTTGTGTTGTTATCTGGAATAGTGAATATAATTGCGAAAACTGAAAATGCATATGATTAGCATATGAAAATTAACCACCTACTCGCAACTATAGTTTATTCCGTGTGCGTTAAACAAAAAATTCACATCGATTTTCTAATTGATCCAATATCATTTTTGGTGATAGTTGTTCAGGTAGTATCTGATAGGTCTAAACATGTTGAAAGCACGGCGGAAAATTACCGATTCATGACGCCTTATTGGTTTTAGGCGAATATGATAACACTTTGTTTCGCAGTACATTCATTAACTCTGCCATGCGTACATTTTTCTACTTCTGGAAAAGCAAACTAGCCATGTTGTCTTTGGCGTATGACGTTGGGAACTAAGTCTGTTCTGATGAAATATTCATGACGCTGTACAGGAAAAAGCTTCGCTCAGTCCATCTCCTCTCTTGCTTGAAACATTGCTCTATCTCTTCAAGTCCCGTTTCAAGAATGAGCTTCCCAGAAGTTATGATGAGAGTAAATTGGATGTTGTCTACGAAATTTGTTTCGCACTATCAATGAAAAATTAATCTGGTACTCCGTCAGTTCATTCAAGCTTTGTACTTGCGGTGATGCGTCAAGTGCCAGTGACTGCTTGATCTTCGAAGGGAATGCGCTCGTTGAAATGATCAGTGGGTGACGGTTCCGTTGGTAAATACCGGTCGGGTTCGTTGTGTTGAAAACATACCATTCACGTAGGTGTGTCTCGGCTCTGCGCATACAGATTACAACAAAATTGGACACTTTTGCAGTTGAGTCAACGGAAGAGATGCCAAGCATGCAAAACGGCAAGTGTCGGGGATTTTGTTTTTTTATTGTCACGCAGTTTGAAAAACGNCAGCTTGGACCTTGTTGTTTCGTAATGCACATGNAATAAGGCGCATTTATGAGAAAGTTCAACTTGTCTTTGACTAGGCCNAAGGCAAGAGTAACGCGGTTACATCTGTGGAACTGAAAATGGACGAAGTGAAAAGCAAACGCACCTACCTTGCCAAATGTTTTTATGCCACATCTGGATGAAAGACGACCGCCTGGTGATGAAAGGGTCGTCGAACGCGAAGATGGCTAAGCTCCAAAAAGTGTCGAGCGACAGAAAATGACAACAATACACCATTCATACAGTCACGCGAATGCACTTTAATATTTATTTCAAACAATGAAATATTTCTTTATGTTTAAAATGTGTATATGTGTCTCATTTATTCCCCCCACACTTAGTTTATTCATTCTTTCATTACCCCACACGTATTTAACATATATGATAAAATCCAATTGCTTGCCAGCCAGCTGGCGCAAAAAAGGTCTATCAGCAAACATCAGCTTAATAAGAACTCTCGTTTTTACAGGAAATTTCGTCAAGGTTGCAAGTGAAATCACGGTCTTGAGATATTTGATGAGACATATTAAACAATATATTATACAAAAATCTACAAGATTCCAGTTGTGATCATACTAAATAAATATTTTATTAGGCTGCGTCCAAAAGCGCGTTTGTTTACAACTAACCCAAGCTGATAATTGTTTGCCAATTCTATTTGATTAAATTAGTTTGGAGGCCAAATAACGAAGCAAAAAACATTGAATGCCGAGATCCTTAGAGAGGAGTAATGTGTGAAGAGTTGATAGATTTACAGATGAACAAGTGAGTCATGCACATAGGTGGGAGAAGTGACAGTGGAGGTTGAAGCGGACAGCCATGTACCAACCGTATCATTGCAGAAGAAAGGCGCGTAGCAGAGCCAAAAAGGAGTTTTTGTCAACATAGACGACGAAGCAACATGGCAGTTACCTACGGCCCATTGTGAGGCATCCCGAAAAGCACAGAGTATACCAGAACGAGACTGAGGAGGCAAGGGTGGAAATCATATCAGCCAATCAGAGATTTCAGGTATAACCAGATTACAAAAGTTTTAGCAGTAAAAAGTAATCCAATAAGTAGTGGGTACATGAAAAACACAAAATGTTAATCAATTATTATTGATTGAAGCGAACAGGTCTAGAAACAATAACGATTCTTTATGTTGTCACAACATATATCAACCTATGACACATGTACATGAGCTATGACACCGGCATAATTCTCCGCAATTCAGCTGCAAAATATCATGAGCCTAGGAAGTCAATATACATGAGATCTTGGAGGTTATCATCACTCCGTTTGCCTGAAATGCCTCGTATTGCAGCAAGGGTGCACNTCAGGGGCGTAGTCAGGGACGCCGGAACGGGGGTGCATTACGGGGACATTGCCCGTCCGACCTTTGAAAGGTGGGGCAACGGTGGCACAGGTGCCCTTAGATACCAGTATCATAAGTAATTTCATGATTTATCAAGATCAATTTGAAACAAATTTATTGCTGCTATTCGCGTACACCTAAGATTCAGAATGATACTCTATAATTTCTGTTATTAGTTTTGAGATCAACATTGCTGCGAGACATGTAAATGCGAAAAGAATGACTATTATGACTATGGGTGTGCTTTCACACTGAAGCCAAGCAAGCAGTTTTGAGCCCGTGGTACGTCAAAGACATTGGCATCCGCACGGGCGTCAAAACAGGGGCGAATCCAGGAAGGGCGATTGAAACGATCGCTCCCCTAAAACCTACGAATTAACCTTATTTACCATGGTTGGGTGCAATTCGGAAAACAGCATTCGCAGTACAAGGCCATTTTGTCAACCACTGTTTTGTCACAGAAGTGTTGTGAAGTATACTTCATCTCTCTTAAAGTAGTGAACCCGTATTGAGACTTGACTAACAAATATTATTGAAATCGCCCCCCTAAGTTATTGGTTGGATCTGCCCCGGGCCCGCGCTTAGGCCTTGCATTGGGCCCCGCATCTGCTAGGTGCGGCCCTGTTGGCAATGTGCAAACATTTTGAACTATCAGACGAATTGGTTTCATAAGCATTACTTTCAAACGTTTTAAGTCATGGACATTCAAACGCATTGAAATCATGAATCATTTAAATAGTGGCAAGCGCAAATATTCATCACCGCTCCTCTTCGCAGTCCAATAAAAACATCGTAAAATGAAAATAATTGGTTGCTTAACTTGGATTTGACTAAGTTTTGTGCAATCATTGGTTTTTCTATAAAGCTTTGCGAAACCACCCGCGTAACATCTCTGATTTCGAAAAGATCGCTGTAGCATTGACTGATAGATCTATATTGCGCTTACATGCATCTTCACTGGTTGAGAGTCAACTGAAAAGCAATCGACGATCGCGTTTTGCCACGTGACCCGATACGTCATGCACAGCTGCAAATGAAATGCCAGTCGCGCATGGTCGCTAAGCGTTGGCAGCCATTGGAGAACACTAAGCAGCTCGATCAGTGATGAATGACTTTGGAATCTTTTTACTTAAAATTCGTCCTTAAGACTAGAGTTGCTCGCAGCACATAAATCGCTTAGCTGTTTAACAAACCTACTACTGTATACTTTCGGGTGGATTTGTGAGTTCCCGTAGAATAACGCTCACAAGGGCAAGAAAGAACTTTCATTTACAGCCTTTAGATTAGAGTTTTTACAATTTCTGCGCCAAATTACGTCATACAAACGTATTTTGGAAAATGCAACGCAAAAAGTGCCATAGTAAACCTTTTCTATTGGCAAGTACGTCGTGACGTACTGAGGTTACTGGAAAATGACAAAAGTTGTAAGCATGCGAGCTTCAGTGTTCATGTAAGTTATAGTAGGAAAAAAGGTAACGTCACCTTTTTTCGTTTTGGCGAGTTTTTGTTGCTAGACGTTTTGCAGTTGTGTGGGCTGGTAGTGGACTAGGGCAGGGGTAGGCAACCTTTTTCTCACTGCGGACCGGTTTCAGCCTGGCATTATTTTGCGGACCGGCCCTCAATAAAATAATGAATGTTTGGCAAATGCAAATTTATTACAATTCGTAAGGCATCACGGCACTGATTCAGTCAGAGATCTGGGCTTGCTTTGCCGCAATAAAATGCTCCAACCTGTCATGGTGTTCAATGACACCCGCAATGTATTTCTTGTGTCAGTCATTCCAGTCACTTCTGGACCAACTTGACCTTGGTTTCGCACGGCCAGGTAACAATTTTTTCGCGGACCGGCACCTGGCGCCGGCCCGGTGTTTGCCGACCCCTGGACTAGGGTAATGTACTTTTATCTAATAGTGATTGTTTTCGGTTCTTCAACTATTCATTTCTTGTGTTTCATGCGATTTTGCAATGACTTCAGGCCTTATCAGATGGCAA
>JGI24159J19872_10004567_pt1 | contig 17667 bp, 17 predicted proteins | sample Ectturendosymbi4_FD_19872 | JGI IMG/M metagenome (IMG submission 19872) | reverse complement strand
ACACGTACGCGCAATACGATCGCGAGCTACTGGAGCCAGACATCGACATAGAAGAATTTGCAAATCAAGCCTTCTCAAGTGGAAACACTGGCCCTCAACGGGTGTGGGCACGCATGGTACACGACCGCAAAACTTATGCGATTTTTTTCGATTTATGTTAAGAAGTGTTTTCGAAACAAAAGTGAAAGTGTTTTCGAAACGAAAATAATTTTTTTTAAAACGAAAGTGTTTTTGTTTAGAAAACATTAACGAAATGAAAGTGTTTTCGAAACGAAAGTAAAATTGTTTTTGTTTTTGAAACGAAAAGACTTTAAATGGCAAACAAAAGTGAAAGTGTTTCCGAAACGAAAATAATATTTTTTTAAAACGAAAATGATTTTGTATAGAAAATATTTGCGAAATGAAAGGAAAGTAAAATTGTTTTACTTTTTGAAACGTTTTTTCTCTTTGTTTTCTCAAAAAAATGCCAGAAACAAAATTGTTTAGGGTGGCAAGCATGGGCCACCGTTGAGTTCCTTGTGCCCAGGCGCACTTCTAGCCGTTTCCGTGACTCACATAATTCACTCTGCGCTGCGATTGATGCTATGTTTTCCAGGCAATTTTCGGTTAAAAGGGATTTTTTAGCGTTCAATCTTCAACTTTTTGTGACTACAAAATTAAAGAAAAAGCTTTCATGCAGATGTGTTACATCACCTTGCTTTGACGTCGCATGTTTTTGCAGATGCTGCAGCTGCGAGCTTGCTGCACTGACTACGTTGCCGTCGGATGTGACAACTACCACTGTGACTGCAACGAGCAGTGAAGCGACCACAACGGAAGTTGCAACAGTCACTACAACGGTTAGCATCTCGTCGGAAATAACCACCAAAGGTAGAAAAAGGCTTCCATTTTCATGGGTGATCATGTAGAACTTTTGGCGACATTTGGTGGTTCAAAGCCGTAAATTGCAATGGACCCCAAAGCATATACAATGTAAATCTGGAAAATGTGGCGTAAGGCGCCATGTAAACAACCAACTCTTAACCTCGGAGGGATCTAGTGCGGTTTGATTTACAGGAGGTTGCTTCCGTTTGGCTTAACATGTTTTAACCGGAATTAAAAAAAACGACTTTAAGCGTTGCTCATGCGCAGCGAACGACTTGCTGCCAATAGATTTCGTTACGTTTCCGATAACTGATCGTCAACACCCAATCTTGCGATGAAAAGAAATATTCAACTGCCAGTTCCTTCTGTGATCGCACAACCATCAAAATTAGAATTAGATGGTTATTATCGGCCAGTGGTGTGATTTTGTGTGTCAGGTCGTCGTTGTTGCAGTCAACGTTTCCCACGTTTGCCATATCATCCGTATTGTTCTGCTTGTGGAGGCGGTTACCACACTTTTCCAGCGAAAAATCGACCGTAACTACGTCCATTTGACTGAGACCTCGTGTGGCTATTGCGATTGATCCTACGTTTCAGACAAGGGTCGGATAAGGTTGCACGTGCATTTGAATATTTCACACGCTTTCAACATCATCCTCAATCTGTTTCAGGGCCCTGTGTTAGCCCACTGGGAATGGAATCCGGTGAAATTGACGATAATTTGATTTGGGCATCTTCTTTCCTACCTGAGAGAAATCCCGAATTCGGGAGGATCCGTTCGACCAGCGGGAATGATGGCGAGCCAGTCAAATCTTGGGCTCCGAAAGAAGCTGACACGAAACCATACTTGGAAGTCTCATTTTTGGAGCTCACCGAAATCACTGCCATATCGACCCAGGGAGGAGAGGACGGCGGATACGTGCGGCAGTACCAAGTCGAATACGCTGATAAAGAAGGAGTCAAGATGGTTGACCATGAAACATTGAACGAAGATGGTGAAATCACTCGCGAACCTTTGACCTTTGAAGGTATTGTGCAGTGCATTTGGATATTTCTGCTGTATATATACAGTGAAAATTGACAGCTGAATCAACTGGTTCGACATTGCCTTTGCGTTTTTAATTGCTAGAACGCAATGCACCAAGAAAAGTTTGCATCACATTTATAGCGGGAACTTTTTCTTCGCTACATCGCATTAGATTTGGTTTTGTTTTAGTATTTAGTGTTGCAACTTTAAGCGAAACAAGACGATGTAGTCAAGCTATCTGCCAACAATTCCCAGTGACATCCTTTTCCACTTTCTACCCCGGACCTGACAGATAAGACATCTGCGACAGATTAGATCCTTTGGGCCATGCTTTGGAGGCTGGGACTGCGCTAGAAAATTTGACTGAACTAAGTGTCTGTGTAACTTGGCACATTACTTTTTGCGATATTTACACCCTGAAGTTATAAAGGATCCTTGACGTGCATCGTGCGATATCACATGTTAATTATTAGGTGCGTTGCGTTTCATCATCATGTGTTCAGGATATATCAATCACTAGCTTTGCTACATCGGCTGTTGTTGCACTAAATCACGATTAAAACAATTCAAAACTGTTAACTGAATTTTATCTTCTGATCAAGCTGGGCACCTTTATGATTGATTTGCAAACATAATAAATTGTGAGGAAGATTTTATGAAGTTCAACCGGATAAGTGGCCAAGAGGGATAGAGCGGGTGCCACCGTAATTGATAAATTGGGTTCGAATCCAGGTCAAAACGGTGCTTGCTACTGAATTGGCCTGCCAGCTGTGCAGTAGCCGTGTCGCTCACGGCCAAGAGTAAACGGAAATGGGTGCCGTTGACCACTCGTGACACTGCAAAGCGAAAACAAATGAAATTCCATCTCTTAAACTCGCTAACCGTTTTGACCATTGTCAAGACAGTAGTAAAAATTTCAAACATCCCACTGATCGCCCAGTAAGCATTCTATATTGTAGAGGACGTACTTTGAAAACATCGGTGGAATGGCAAGCTTGAACGGTTGTTTTGTTGACTATAAGAACATAAATACGAAACGTAATCCCGTTCTCGCAGGTAACAGTGATGACTTCAGCATAAAGAAGAACCGACTCCCAGAACCGATCGTTGTGAAACTGATCAGAATTATGCCGATCGGGGAGAACTTGTCCAAGGTCAGCCTGCGTGTCGAGCTGTACGGCTGCGGGGAGGGAGAGACCACGACAAGTCAACCCCTGACGACCAAAGCATCGATCACTGAGTCCACCACCACACCTTTCTACGTTGAAAACACCACCACAGTTGTGAGGAAGACCACCGAACCATACACGACTGTAGAATCTTCCGGTAATCAAGTGTTTTGTATTTTCTTCACAAGGTGCGAGAAAAACTGTGGCATAGAAAAATCTTTCTTTTCACTTGGGTCAAAATAGGTAGTTGTCAATTTTTGGTGTTGTCAATTTTTAAGGCGAAGAAAATAAATACTACACCTGCGTTTGCGATTTGTCTAATATTTTAGTGATTTAACACTGCGGAAGTTTGGTTATGAAGATTAATGAGTTGAAGTTTTGCCCAACATCTCACTGGCACACTAAGAAACAACTGCAATTTTTGATTTTTGAAAAACACACCATAAGGAAGATTTGATCTAACTTTTTTTGTAGGTACAACAACTACAGTGAAGGTTGAAGAAACCACAACAGAAGTTGTGAAGTCAACTCCTGTTCAAACCACGAGCACCGGATCTGGTGTAACCACAGTCTCACCAACAACAAGCAAAGTGCCTGTAACAACGGTTGAAACTACCAGTGGAGGTGCTTCACATATAAAAACATGATGTAGCGAAGTTATACATCAAAACTTTGCTTGTTTCTGAGTTTGTATAAAACCAGTCTTTCCGAGTTTCCAAGTGCTCTGATCAATAAACGACCGTTTCATGAGAGAAGTGACTTGCAGCTTTAAAATTTTATGTTATTTTTTTTGCAGTCGTTGAAAAGACAACGACGGTTGTGGCTGCGACCACACCCGAGCTCTGTCGTCACGGAGCAGGAATAGAAGTAGGCTCGTCCAGTGCCATTGGCGTTGCTGAGCTGAGCGCCTCATCAACGAAAGAAGGAAGCTCTCCTGAGCATGGCCGACTTAATAGCGAATTGGACGGCTCTATTGTGGCTTGGTCTCCCGCTGTCAACGGTCCCGAAGAGTTTCTTCAGGTAAGTGGTGGTCAAATTTAATCCGAATAGAAATTTTGGTTTGTTGTCGGTGAGCTTGAATTGTTTTTAGCCTATGTTGCCGCAAGAAACCACTATTTCGCAAATATGAAAACGGTCTTGTCGATAAAGCTGATCAGGCTATTGCATATTGTGCTAAGCCTCTTGACAAAAATTGCAATGGAATCGTTTTTTTTTTAAGGGAAATAGTAGGTACCCGGTATGGACCTGTAGAGAACCGATTTCTTTAATTCTAGGGACCCGATGATAATTTTTTCTGATTCTAGGGACCCGAATCGGGTCCTTTTGTGCATTTTTTGATTATTTCGAAAACCAGCGGCAGCAGGATGATAGCTTGTACATCAGGCCCGTAGTCAGGTTTTAAGGATTGGTGGGGCAAAATACATTTTTCGGTGAGCAAGATTTTTGTTTTTATTATATGCTTAAAACAAATTTTTCTTGGCACGAAACACTTTGGGGGCACACAAATATTTGGGGGGACTTCCCCCGAAAGCCGCCCGTGTTTACGGGCCTGTTGTACGCAACAATGAAGCCACGTTTAAACTTGCCATGGCTGTTTGTGCCCAACGTCCATGGTTATGCTACGATTGCTGGCTGTTTTTCTTTCAATTAAATTCGTCATTTGCAATTGAAAACAATCTTTCAGCAATTGTGACATTAAGCATACTAGTTAGTGACACACCTGCGTGCATTTCAAATGTTTGCTTCGTTTTCTACTGTAGGTGACGTTCGAAGAACCGGTTGTCGTGACTGCAATTGTGATTCAAGGAGGCGGCGATGAAGGTTGGGTAACCAAATTTTCTATCAAAGCCAGCAAAGATGGAACGGAGTGGTTAAACATGGACGAAGATTCTTTAACCCGCCAGGGAAATCCCCTTGTTTTCGGCGGAAGCATTGACGGCACGAGCGTCAACGAGGTGAAACGATCGTCTAAACAAAATTTAGAGTGTTGCATACGGCACGAAAATACGTAATTACGTATGTCCGCATGGACAACAGTGCACAAACAAGTTCCTTGAGTATGACATTGCGAGCGTATAAAAAACGATTTCATTTTTGTTGATATTCCGTAAAATCTTAAACGTTTGCTCGATTAACGATTTCAAGCTGCTTGACTGTTTCGAAATATTGCAAAACGATTCGGCGGCACTTTTGTTCACTTACTAACGTCGCGTGACGTGCGCACGCCGCGTGCACAAGTTTATGAATACCGCAACAGATTGTTGCACCGATCTCGCTCCAGCGAAATGACGGCGTCTTATTTTTGATGCAGGTTGTCCTTCCATACCCTCTGGAAGCACTCGCTGTACGGGTCATTCCCATGGCTTGGCACGAAAACATTCGCATGAGGTTAGACCTGCTCGGATGTTACAAAGAGCTCGCCACAACCACCCTGGAAACAACCACGAAGAAGGAAATCATTACCACGACCACACGACCTGCGGTAAAATATATTTTGAAAACTTTTGAAAATGTTCACTTGATTTCCGCTGTTGCTAGAACGTTTTTGAAGTTTGTTAAACGTCTTGTGATCAGCTTTAAACACTGCGTAATGGAAATTAAAAAAGCATGATTTTGAAAACATCAAATGTAATGCAGCGAACAGTTAATGTTTTTCAGTGAAGAAAGTCTTTTGGTAACTCCACTAAATTTTGAGATGTATGCGCACAACGACAATAAGCATAACAGTTATACTGGGGAAGAAAAGGAAGTAGTAAGAAAAGAAAATGTAACACTTGCATCATTTCTGAAACTTCTTTAAAAATTTGTCTTGGTTCAAATTTTTAACACACTTTATTACTTTACCGAGCTGCAATGTAGCACAGTCAACAAGGAGTAGATGATTGTATTCGTATCCAGGCATTTGTGTAAGTCGTAGCAGCACAAAACGCAAACCTCTTCTCTGTTAATATTTTTTGTGTGCGTAGATGCGACATGGTCTGCTTCAGCCCAATAGCGATTTCCGTACAGTCGTAACTTCCGACATAAACAAACAATGAATCGCAACAAACAAACTTAAAAGCGTTTAAGACATGCTGTAGCTGTAAATGCGATTCTGGCACAGCTTGAAAAAATTTATGTCAAATACTTTTGATTAAAAGTTTCACCAATTTTGAATTGAAGAGAAAGTTGACATTTAACACGATTTGATTTTTTGAAAATTAAATTTGAATCCACATGTTCAGGACACTAAGTATTATTTTGAAATGCAGGCCCTTAGTCGGGTGTGATTTGATCGATGCTTATGTTATACCATAAGCATAGGAAGATACACCAGGTAAAAACGAAAATACGGAACTGAATTGAAATGGTTGTTTCGTTAAACATATATGTTTGAGCAAAGTGTGTATGTCAAAATGCTTTAACTTCAATACTTCTTTGCTATTAATCAACCCGTCGTACTTTCAAAATTGATAAAGCAGAGAAGCCGGGAACGCAGGTCACGGCTGTCACAGACTATTACCAAGTACAAGTTTTATTCTCGTGCTGTCGCCTGACAAATAAAAAGCTCACGAATTGCAGTGTAATTCAGCAGTAAAATGGAATGCTACTTTTTGGTTGAAGTATTTATGTGGTATTATTTTATGTGTGCTGAAAAGAGATTTCTAATTTTGACCGCAGAAGCTTACAACACCAGAAGAAGGCTTCACAACGAACTTTGTCGAAACAACTACAACAAAAGAAATTTTGCCAAGCACCACGGTTATTGCAACCACGACTAGACCTGTCACCTCCTCATCTTCTGTGGAGACGACCAGTGCTGGGTCGCAAACTACTGTAGTGCAGCAATCGACGTACCCCGGTTCAGTTGCCACGACAACTACCACCATGCCAGTCAGCGACACTACGACTGTGACTCGTATCGTCAGCACCGAAGCGCCCAAGGAAGGTTAGAATCAGAATAGGTTTCAATTCAAACGTTGTCGAACCGTTTTGTAGGTGTTGCGATGGTGAACCGCACCCAGGGTTTTACTTTATCATTAAAAGGATATTTGTAACCGCGATCTGAATCGTAACTTGAGACGCTTGCGATATTATGTACCTTGTTAGCGTTTGTGTTAGGATTTTTACAGAAAAATTTGTTCACAGATTCACTACTTAACGCGTTACCCTTGATGTGAAAGTAGTTCTCCCTACAGCTGCATGCTACTAATGCTGTTTCTAATCCGATTGGATCTCGCTGAAACTTGAAACTAAGTTTTGCCTTCAAACCATAGCATTCGGAGAGTATCGCGAAGCACTTATTAATTGCTAAGATTGCCTTCCAGACTCCGCGCGCGCAAAGCATACTACTACTGCTGCTTACCTGCTCATGCTGACCTAGCTCAGTGGTTCTTAACCTAGGGTAAATTTACCCCTGTGGGTAAATTTCAGCTCCCAAAGGGGTAAATTCATTTAACCATAAATTGCAGCAAATGTAAATTTTTATAAATCATTCTAAACTGTAAGATTTTGTTAATTTCGTATTTTTAAGAAATGAGCAATATTAAGTGTATTTGGGGCAAACTCGGTAACCTTGTTTGATAAAAGGGGGTAAAATATGTGAAAAAATTAAAGAACCACTGCTTGCCTCACCTACTCATGTAAATTATTTTTCGGACGCGCTTTGTCAAGCAGTCCGATGTAAATCTACGTAAAGTTTGTAGGAAGGGTTTTGGCCAGTTTGACCCATGGTCACTGGTCGCGTGAAAGGAAAACAGTACGTACGGGAACCATTGTCCAATTTCGGCAAAAAGAGTTTGCGCGTATAGGTGCACGAACAAGCAAGAAGTGCCAGAGCGCAGGCCCCGGCAAGATAAATTGAACCAGCCGATTTGGTGCGTATGGCTCCTGTTCAATTGTTGGTCGTGATAGTGAAACTGTAAAGGGATCGGGCGTGGATGGGGATTCTGTCGAGACTCTACTTTTTCACAGCACAAACATTTCCTTCGGGAAAAGAATTGATCTGGTTGTCAGCTGACCAGTTTGTGATGCTCCATTAGCCAAAAAATATTTCCACACGCTTCCTAGTAAACACGTTAACATTTTGCAATACTGCAGAACATTGTATCTGGAACAGCGGGCCCTGGATTGCTTTACCAAAAGGAGGCATGTTTGAACGTCGCCACTGTGCAAAATATCAGTTTCTCCAAGCGCAATGCGTCGAAATAGTTTGCCGAGTGGCGCTTGCGAGACATCAAAGTCGATAGCAGATTAATCATCAGGCAAAACAATCCCTGCTGTACCCTCAAACTCAACGCATGCTTCAGCTCAGAACAAGCGTTGCCTTCACTAAATGCATCAAATCACCTTCCTCTTGTTCATGACGCACAGTATAACGCAATCAAACAACTTGGCCAAGGGTTGTTGTAAACCATTCGCCCACTTTGGCCAGAGTTTACCGAACGTGCCAGAAAATTCCAGAAGCATTCTGAAAACAACATATCTACATGTTTGAAACTAAGTTGCTTCTGTTGGGTGTAGAGTCGCACGCCCAGAGCAGAAAAAGCCTTCGGTCTTCAACCGAACTCAAATAACTAGCGATTTCACTGAATTTTTTAGGTCTTTAGTATGCCTACTTTGCAAAATTTCTTTGGGAAAATCCTTTGCCTTTTCATAAGAAACTTTTCTCCATTTTCTCAACAAGCTTTTTTTGCTCAGGACAAATGAGCTTGAGAATGACAGCTCAATTGTTAAAAAAGCAGCCTCTGCGCATAAAATGCTTTAGATAATCCCGGTGATATTGGGCAAACTTTTTGCCACTATAGACGAGGTTTCCCAGGGAGAAATTTCCCGAAGGAAAACTGACGAAATAAAACCTATTGTTTTCTGCAATTAAGATGTTCCTTCATACTTAAGCGCTAGCGCAGACATCGCCAATTCTTGATTAAGTTTGGCTGAAGCGCTGATGTTTTGACGCGGTTCGTTTCTCTACATTATTACACAAACCAACACACACAACTTATTGTTCCTGTTTCCAGAATGCACATGCGTTTGCGACAGCGACTGTGACGGCGTACCAGTGGCTGAGTGTGATTCTGCTGAGAAGTGTTCTACCGACAGATCGTGCACTTGTCCTGCTGGAACCAACTGGAACATCAACTTGCTGCTGTGTATGAGGCCATCTGCCAATGATTGTCCGTGTGAAGTGGATGGAAAGAAAATGGGACAAGGTGCAAACTTTTATTTTTCATATCTTTGAAAACTTGGTCAAAGAGCAATGCGACCACTTGACGGTTTTCAATATACGGTATTAAATTAAGATTCACTGAAAAAAACGCGTGCTGATTCGGAGAAAATATTGTTTTATTTCAGGCTGGGTAATGGAGTCGGAATGGTTGGAAGAAACTATGTTCTCTCCTGGTGAAGAGTGGACCAAAGGTGAAGATGAAGAACTGCCACGAACCACCAATATCCTTGGCGAAATTTCAAGCATAGACGGAACTTTAGCTGTTGATGAAACATCGGGAACGTTTTGGGATGTCAATCCGAGGGGTATTCATTTCTCATTTTTAGCAACCTATGCAAATTTGATATTCTTGATTTATGACGTTGACTGCACTTTGGCCATTTTATGATTGGCTTTGCTATAATTTGGCGACTACAAAAGCGCAAAAAGTATTCAGTTTGTTTGGATGAGAAATATGTATGCACGTGCAGTTTTGTCTCCTCTGAACACAATTGCTGGTGTTAAAAATTTCAATCTCCTCAGGCGACGCCTTCAACCGTGACATGCAGCTTGATTTGAGCACCGAGTATCACGTGACCAAATTCAGAATCGACTGTCGTCTTGCTGATGCTTTTGACAACGTTGATGTAGCCGTTACTTTGCTGGTATGTGAAGGGAATTTTGGCAATAAACAAACAGCTTTGCCTGTTTTGAGAAACTTTTTCAGAGTTAGTGCTGTTTACTTACAGTAATACGTTTGGTCAGTTTCGTAATTGCTATTTTACTTGACTACTAAATTGCATTTCAAGTATGTTTTTAGTGCTATCTTCTTTCCGATTGCCTCTAGAGTCGTTGCACAAAAAGTTATTTTCTAGCTGAGTGAGGTCCAGACTGATCGACCGAATCGCATTTGTTTTACCGATCTTTGATTTTATTTTTTGGTCGTTTTTCACTTGTGATATTTGTTTTCCTCACTTATTTTATATTTATTTTATTAACTGTAAAAGAAAAACAAAAGTGTATGAATTTTTCCAGGCTTTGGAAACGCAGGAATTCGGAGCCGTAAAATGGGTGGAACAAGCAAGTGTTGGATGCAAAGCCGGCGAAGAGTTTGTCACCGAAACATCAGAACCGTTTGACACGACATCTCGTCGTTTCCGTGTCCATGTTTTGGGAACACCTGTGACAGAAGATGGAGTTTCTGAAAACAGGAGGAAACCACAAATCGGAGACATTGCACTGTTTATTGACGGTTGGTCTCTGACTAGGTTGAACGCTTTGTTCCAGCTACGGTGTTCAGCATTTCATATACGATTGCCAACGTTTTCGTCTTTCTAAATATTTTTCTCTCATATTCGATTGGCGAAATTGACATTTGATATAGTCTGCTTTGTGACATAATTTTTCCTGTTTGATTTTTGGCTTTTTAATGAATTCGTGTGTTTGCCATAGAACCCCTGTCATGGCCTGAAGGTGACTGCTCGTTGTGCAACTGCTCTGCTGACGGTAGCACACAGACCTGCGTCAAGTCCTGCAATCTGACACCGAAAAAGTGTGAAGAAGAAGGAAAAGTTCTTATCGAAGGCAGTCAAGGTACAAGTTGCCTTTTCATTTGTGGAAACTTCCATTCCAAAACATTGTTTTGCCATCTGCTGTGTGGCAGAGATTTTGAAACACACTCCCTGGGTAGCGGACTTGGTCCTATTCCTGGTCGGGCCACACAAGAGGTTCTAGAAATGTGTCACCGAGCTTTCTGATAACTAGCTGGATGTTAACGATTGGAAAGAATTAAAGGTTTTTCGTGTTGTTGCGACGTTGCCTTACCACAGCAGTATCATTCATGAAGAAAGTAGTCGCTGGATACGCGGCCTTGTGTAAGTGCAGATGAGAGCATGGAAACATCTTGTAACTCTCGAAAGGGAGCATAAATGGAGATTGACGAACGTTTATTGGTTTATCTTACTTTGATATGGAAGCAAAGTAAATCCACAATCGATTTTGTCAGAGCTGTGTTGCGTCATGTGTTTTTGACCAACAGTATCGACCATGGTTGCTAATGGTCTGCAATAATTATGATAATTTATAGTCCGATGAAACTTAACATTTTGCCACAAATGCACAATCCGTCAAAATTTCACCAACAAACTACTCATGTCATCAAATATTCGCACTCGCATGCAGATCGTTTCATGTATTTTGAAATCTGGAAATTTTGGAATATTGTTTCTTCTTTCAGTCACCGTAAAGTGCTGATTAAGAAACACTTTTAATAGGAGAATGGCAACCGAGATCAATTTACATGATATTTCCACTTCACTGTCTGTGGAAAGAAACCCTTTCTCAGCACAGAATCAGACACTAAGATCTTACAGAGTATATATTTCGCCTACGAAGTAGGCATTATCAGCTCTTATTCAAATAGAATCAATTTTTCCACTTCATATCTTTTCGAAGCGTAATTTTCAATGCAATGTGTTTGTCTGAAGTTTAAGTTTTATGTTCATTCTTAATTTCATGTGCATATTGTCGGTGCATATTCTGTGAACATATTGTCAACACATTCTGTGATTTTTAATGACGCCACTGGCAAGTGTACGCACCTCTCATGAAATATGAAGTCTTCGCAACTTATTAAGTTAAATATAATCTTCTAACAGTTGTGGCTTTTGAAACTCGTTAAACAACACGCTCCGTTTGCTGCAAGCTGCGCACAGCCTGGCACCTGCAGACCTAGCTTTGTTTTCAGCACTTTAGATTATTGGTGGTCTTTATTTTGTTTTCAGCGTTTCTCGTCGGTAGTGTACAGTCTTACATATGTTTGTGGCGCTTTCGGCGGGACCAGTCGTGCATGAGTTTGCTTTCAATTTTTTGCGCCACCGCGTCCTTTGACTTTGAATTGCTTTCTTTGCTTAAAGTTGCTTCACTTCCGATTGAAAATGGATTAAGAACGTTTCTCAATGCGCTGATGATGATAATTTGCAATGCACTGATGGTGATAACACGAATTATCGAAACGTTTGCAGTATGTCGTTTATATCGTTTTCATTAGCCGTGATCTTCATTATAAGGATTAAGAACAATCCGATGCGTTTGGAAATAAGCCATGAACAGTTTTTTAAACCTTTTCAGTTTTCATGAAACCTCCTAACTGGAGTTTGGTGCGACAACAGTAGTTCAACCTTTCTTTCACGGTCTGAGTGCTGGACGAAAGGTTTTATAATTGTATTGTGTATAACCATTGCAGATTCCTGCTGTGCGTGTGTGCCATTGGAACTAACAACCACAACGTCAACCACAGGTAAAATGTTTTGATATGCGATTACAAATATACGTTGTTTTGCTAGCATGCTTAAATAGGCAAATAAAGCTTTTTTTACGTCTCGCTGTAATTAAACAAGTGTATGCTACTGCTTTTTAAGTCGTGCTTAACTGTGAGTTTCAAATTGAAGGAACTCGTTGTTTGCGAAATTACTAAGGTTATACAAAAGAGCAGTAGCTCTATTACACAAGTTGATTGCAGAAAGTTGTTTTGTACTGTGGAAATTTGCGTACATGCGTCATCAAACTGTACGTACATCAAAATTGCTTTTTCTACTGCACCGCGTTTGTGTGTACCTGTGTTTGTGCCTGAGTTAAATCATCTTGAGATTTCATGAAAAATATATAAGCTTTTAAAGTTTGTTTCATATTTTCTGCTGTAAACCAATCTTTCTTACTGTGTTTTGGTGTTGGACGCCGCGATGATGACCAAAAACACAAAACTCTGTAATAGTGGCCAAAGTCAAACACCCGCAATTTAACAGAAATGATAGATTCAGTATTTACTTTTCATTTGGTTTGAATTTTCTCTGCTATGCCTAAGTCTTTGATGTCTCAGAACAGTAGCTATAGAAGCCAGTGGCGACCCAGAAATTCAACTCCCAACCGTCTGGATTTTCCAGAAAAACCTGAAACGGTAGGTCGACATTCCCATAAACAACCTGATCACACCCCTCGAAATCTACTCAAGAATGTTTATCCAGTCAAAAACTCCACGTAAGACTAATTAACCATTGAGGTAGACTCTGCAGGAAAACATACTTCATTTGGGGCGGTCATACGTTTCATGTTTATCAGTCGCAATGATTTAAACAACTTAGGGAAATAAACACAACTGATATAAAACGCACTACATGCAGTGCAAATTGCATTCCAGGTACCCCAGGGGCGGTTATGTACTGCAAATTGGTTGCTTTTGCTGTGTTCATGAAAATGGAAGAAAAATCGATACGGGCAAAAATGCGTAGACAACGTCCATACTTCTGGTTTCGCCGCTAGATTTAAATTTAGCAGCAATACCGGAAAAATCTTTGCAATCCAGTTGGTCAAACATTTTTAAACGCAATTCAAACTATCATTTTAATTTAATGCTTTCCGAACATCTACATATCCTGCTGCCTTATGCATCAAAACAGTGAATTTGATTGTTTTAAGGAAGGTTATGCTTGAGTTAGCATTTACAGACAAAGAAACACGATTCAGTTGTACAATATTTTTATTCTTGAGCTCAAAACGGGTGTAAGTCCATTTTTGAAGCAACGCAATTGTGTAGAAATGAGTTTGTCCTATTTTGTTGTTGCGCATTGGTTTTCTAAACACTGAACAGGGAAAATTAAAGCGGCATTGACACAGTTGACGCTCAGGTGGTGCGCAACGAAGGGGAATTTTGAACATTCATTTTGGCATTAGCCAAGTTGGCTTCTCGCTCATGTTTTGGTACGGAGCGTAAAACTCACAGGTGAGCATGCGCTGGTGGGTGCACCATGCTGAAGCTTTTACCGAAGGATCAAACTACGAAGTGTCCAAAGGGGCATGATAATTAGTTCAAAATAGACAAGTCAGTCCTAAGAGTACCTTTAGAATACACGGAAAAGTCACAATATTTTTACTACGCGAAGGCGGAGTGATCACTTTGCCTACTACTCCAAGCCTGGTGACTTCCAGCTCGACTGTGAGAGTGACAACAACTGCGACGGTCACGAAAACTACAGAAAAAACAACAACAGGAACAACAGGTATGATAATGCAGTATTGCAGCTGTTGAAAGACAAGTAGGAAGAAATATTCTGTTCATCATTAGGTTTGAAAGATTTTGAAAAACACCATGCAGTCTACACAATCATTTCGTAGTGATAACGTGCAGCGTGTCGATACGTTATGTTGTGCAAAGCAAAATAACGGAACTGCAGGAAGTTTTTCAGAATTGCCGTAGTTTTTCAAATTTTCATATTTACTAAAAAATTTATGCATGTGCTGGTTCCCAAGCCATACGTGTTTCGTTCAATTCATGACGATAGATTGTCATCAACGACCAATGACGTTTTTCAGTTTGAAAGATGAAAGCGACGAAGTATACCATGTGACTATAGTACTACCTTTTTTGCCTGATAATTCATTACAGAGGCTCCACTTGTTTGGAAAACAATTAAAAAACAGCGAATAAAAGTTGCATACATACCCTTAACAGCAAATTTTAGGGAAAATGTTGCAAATCTTCAGCCAACAAATTTTCAAAGTTTTCAAAACCAGTTTGAACACACATCGTTTGGAAGCTTTCAACGACAAACAATGAAAAATTGTATCTTCTAACTTGTGTTTCTCTAATATTTTCTGCAAATGAAAATTCATGTTTTTCTGAAGACCTACACTAATACCAACAAAACAACAAATCGCAAACGACAGAAATATGTGTTGATGTTGGGACAAACCGTTTGTTTTCTTATAACACCTTCACTTATACACTGATCTCAAAATAGTGCACAGATCTTGTCATACGCGGCATGAAAATTGAATACAAAACTTTTAAGATTTTAGGACAATTTTGATGTGAATTGCATCCCTCATCAGATTCTAAAAGACGGTCAGGTCCACCTCTAATATTGAAACATAATACCCAGTGGCGGATTAAGGGGGGTGCTGATGGGGCTGCAGCCAGGGGCCCCCAATCCCTAAGTAGGTAAAAAGTGTAATATGTGAACAATACACAATACGCTGTAAAAGGTACCATCGCCAACTGGAACTAATAAGTAGGCGCTCTGTGCTCACTCAATGAAATTGCTTCGTTGACATAAAAGTAGATAATTCTTTGGGGTGTGGTGTAGCCGGCACTCACTTACAAGTTAGTACTCCAGGGTCTAGAAAATCAAGGTGCTTCATGCGCTTGTCTTATTTTAGTTTCCGATGCGCATGCGGTATCCACGTTATTTGAACATCGGTCCTGCAGACAGCCCCGAAGGAAGCTGTGAGTTTGTTAAGTGGTGTCAAGTCTCCCAACAATGGTGAAACTAATTAGATCTTAGCTTAGGATAATAAATCATGGTGCTATAAGGCAGGACTGCCAGAGTTGGTATACACGTCACGTATATATTCGCGTGTACTTTCATGTATTTGTGTGTTCTTTGTTACTGCGATGCATGTTTGAAGTCTAGCGCGTTGCGTGTGGGAGTGACGACCTTACGCAATACACCATGTCAACTGGTAGTTCAATACCAATTCTGGTAATGTTTACTTCCAAGATGCTAATTTGGACATTTTGGTACAAACTACGTTTATGTGAATCGCCATTATTTGGTACAATTATTGACAACTGACTTAAAACAGAACAAACGAACGCAATAATAAAAAGAAAAGTCGGCAGGTATTGAGTTACTTGAAACGTTAACTAACAACAAGAATTAAACCGTATCAAGCACGTCTTAGTTCTGTTCACATTTCGTTCATGTAACTCTAAGCTTGCTCACGCTAAACGCAATGACTCATTCGATTTACGACTTTAGTACATCGAAAGATGTGCTTTTAGTTAAGAATTTTGTTGAGTGCCATTTTATAGTCTAAGTGCAGCAGAAAAATAAAACAATTGAACAGTGTTATATCTTATGAATGAACTTAAAACCATACAGGGTACGAAATAAGTGAAAGTGCGTTTCGCAACAGTTATTGATAAGTGAGTGCCTGCTCTTGAACTTACTAACAGTCTTACTGATTTGTCCGTGACTGTGAACAGGAAAATGAAATACTGAATTGCAATGAGTACAATTATCATTTTTACCATATCAACTTATGATATATCAAACTGGGCTATTATGGTAGGAAAGGTTAAATTTTGGTTAGTTTAGTGCTATTTTGGTCGGTAATCTGGCATGGAAAGTTGATTTTTCTGAGAATAATTTTTAAAGACAATTTCATGTACCTCAAAAATGTCATTTGGATATATATATATACAGTGGAACTCCGCTAGCAAGACCACCGGCAGGACGGCACTTAATTGGTCGTGTTAGGGGGTTGGTCGCATCAGACATGCATTCCAAAGGTTTCATATATTATCGCGATAACTTCATTTCTACAATACTTTCCTTGATCAAAAGTTATTCAGCTTTTCCTTACGTGTTGCTATGGCCTATGGTTACTGTACTATAAAATCACACAACGGAAAAAGTCGATATCGACAGTACAAATTCCAGAAGAGTTTACAGTATGAGTTTGTTACGTCACATTGGCACATTATGCGCTTGCACTCACGCCTAAAACCCTGTATCCACGATGCTTCAGGACAGGAGTGGGGCACCTTTGGCCCGCGTGAACATTTTGTATGGCCCCGCATAAGATTCATGGCCCGCAATTAAGAAAGGGCCCCTTTCTAAGTTTCAGCCAGGGGCCCCACACAACCTTAATCCGCCGCTAATAATACCCTTCACGCTCAGATAATACCCTTTATGCTCAGGCTTGTTCAGCTTTGCGCTTTCAAACCAATGCGCTTAAACATTATTCAGAACTTTGTGACGAGAAAATGGGAATGGAGAACCGCATCGTTCCTGACGACGACATTCGAGCATCATCTGAAAAACCAGAACGCGAGGCAGAAAAAGCGAGAATATCAACTGACCTTGGCATTTCAACCGATGCTTGGTCGCCGCTAGATGATGATGAACAACCGTACTTGGAAGTTCGATTCCCGACTCCAGTCACGATTACGTCAATTCTTACGCAGGGTGACGAAAACGGAGAATATGTGACTGAATACAAAGTAAAAATATCGCCGAATGACGTCGACGAACCTGAGTACCTGATGGAAACCGTCGAGAGCGAAGACTCTGGACCAGGAAAGGTTTGTGAAAACACTCCGGAAATATCGTTGATTGAACATTTAAAATTATAAACGATTTGAACAAAACAACTCTCTTGATGCGTGTGTCATAAATCAAATATGATGATTGTAGTTTTACTGAGGAGGTTTGTTGAGATTTTCCTCCTGTCGAAGGTTATCGAGGCTTCCGATACGGATAAGGCAGAGGATCTTTTCTTTTTCGTTCGGCCGGTATCAACAGGGTCTAAGTCGATCAAGGTAGACCATGTAGCAGAACTGCGAATCATGACTATGACAT
>JGI24159J19872_10004566_pt1 | contig 17670 bp, 17 predicted proteins | sample Ectturendosymbi4_FD_19872 | JGI IMG/M metagenome (IMG submission 19872) | reverse complement strand
ATTGGAAGTAAAGTTTAATTTTCATCAGTTTCAGCTTGTCTGAAATCTCTATCTTCCTTGAAAAACAGTTATTTTACTACAGAGCTCTGTCGCCTGCATACGAACTAATGCGACAAATCAGCGGTTTGGGACCATTAATGGCGTCCATGCATGAGTGGTTTCGCAACTTGTCTTTGTAGTAACTTTACTTAACACCTGCCTGTTTTAGAACTCTGCAAAGACATGAATTCGACACACGAAGTTCTGTTTCATACGTCTGTACGCTGGCTATCATAAGGAAACGTTTTAAAACATATTGTGTGATCGATGAAGGACGGAACAAAGTTATTCTCAGAACCAAAAACAAACGAGTTGTTGTCTTATATTAATGACAAGATTTGGTTGAAAAGTCGTGCTAAATTGGCAGAAATTTTTGAAAAATTGAATAACTTAAACCTGAACCTACAAGGAAAGGTTACAAACATCATCTAGCTTCGCGACGAATCTACAAGCATTTTATTCGAAGTTGCAAAACTGGTATCGTAAAGTAATGAAAGGAAACGTTGCTATGTTTGAGAAATTGTCAAGGGCTGTTGAAAAAACAGAAGAACGTGATGAGTGTTTGAAGACATCTATAGACCACCTTCAATCCCTTGAAATTGAGTTCCAACGATATTTCTCTGAGCTCAAAGAGGAAAAAGATGCAATTGAACGAAATCCGTTCTCTATCTCTCTGGTCATAGCCAATATTGTCGATGAATTACAGGACCAATTTTGTGATCTTCGGGATGTTTCATCAGCACGCGATGTTTTTCATGAAATTAGCAAAACAAGTTTTAGCTTTGCAGCCAGCTGTTTGAGGAAATCTCCAGCCTTGTCCTCCATCCCTTTGCAACGATTCAAGCTTGCACCCATCATTTAGCAATAATAGCAAAGCCACAGCAGTGACCACACATCAAGCGAATCAGTCGCAATTTACTTGCACAAGGAAACTAGTTTCGTGTTCGAAACATCTTCAGTCGTAACTAAACCAATCCATTTGATTTCCCTTGTTGATTTCACTTCAAACTGCCGCCGAGACTGAGTCCTGAGCAATCGCAAAAAAATTTTTTCTCGACTTTTCCACTACCCGTTACGGCCTGTTGAAGCCACATGATCGTCTGAGACAAGACCCCGCGTAAAGCGTAGAGTATCGTTGTCCATCAGAGTGCTGTATAGCCGTTTACGATCGGAGTCGGCAGTTTTGTAATCGGTCTAGTGAGTTAAGGAGTCGTTATTTGGCTTTATTAATGAAACTTAGCTTTTGTTCTTAGCAACAGTACATAGTTTTTCTAATATTGTTTCATTGTTAACTTTCGCATAAGACTGAAGATGTGTCGAACACGAAACTAGTTTCCTTGTGCATATAAATTGCGACTGATTGACTTGATGTGTGGTCACTGCTGTGGCCTCCCTATTATGGTTTTTCATGAAATGTCACTTTTTCCTCTCGGTTCTGGTGAGCTGTGCGTGAATCATACCCACAACTGTCTGAACTATCTTTTTTAATATTGCTTCCGTTGCCACAGCATTTATCTGCGAAAGTGTTTTTTCAGCTCTAGTTCACATCAAAACGAAGGCATGAAATCAAAGGAAAGTCGAGGATGATATAAGATTAGCACTGTCAAACACTCAACCACGTAATTTCAAAGTTGGTCATACTGTTGCAAAGTCAACCGTTGCATTGAAATTGTTTGTGAAATTCAATTGGCGTGTGAAATTAAATGTAACAAAATGAATTTTTGTGGTAATAACAAGTTTTTTTAAGGCGTTTTAGGGACCCGATTCGGGTCCCTAGAATTTTAAATCGGGTCCCTAGAATCAAAAAATCATCATCCGGTCCCTAAAATCAGAGAAAATCGGGTCCCTAGAATCAGATGAAATCGGGTTCCTACAGATCCATACCGGGTACGTACGTAACATTTTCCTTGAAAAAAACCTGGTAATAATGCGAGATTTTGTTTAATTTTTTGGGAAATGCATTTTGTGGTAATCATAATGGTTATAATATCATATGTAGCCTACTGGAAAAAACGCAGAAAGGGGGTCAAAGAGTGTGTGAAAATGACAAAAGGAGTCATGAACCGAAAAAGGTTGAAAACATCGCGTTAGAAGTTACGGCTCTCGCTTGAACGCGACCTTCTCAATGTGGCCGCCGAGCCAAATTAATTGCCCAACCCTGCTTTAACTTATGAACTAAAGAGCTTTCGTGATGTGGAGAACATTTTACTTCTTTGTAACTGAATTGTTCGTCCCATGTTAAGGACATATCAATTTGCTCAAGTTACAGTCGGCTGATGAGTACATATTTGGACACCGGAGTTACGGAGTGGCTCGAGAAATGCTGGTTTATATGCTGCTGTTCTCTTTAAAGTTTTTTTTTCTACATGATGAAAAATAACATTTGATTGTGTTAGGGATGAACTGCAAACAAATTTACAGATCGTTTTTTTTTTGACTTGACAATCTTCGCAGTTCAGCGTCAGGTCCGGACTGAAGAAACTATGCTGACGATACGATTCGTTTTTGCACTGCAGATTATCGCCTGACTATTTTTTTTTACTTAAATCTTGCTTCTTTGATGATTTTAAGGCACAGCAATGCCAGAACTGTTTCAGCAGTATCTTTCATATAAATTGTCCTTTGGTTATTTGTCCTGTCACAGAGTTGTTGCTGTTTCGCATGAGATGTTATGTTATTTTTAATTGCCTTGTTTATTTATTGCGTCGTAAAAAGTTTTGTTACCAATCTGTCTTGTCGTAGAGTTGAAGCTTGTTTGGTGCTTTGTCGAAGTATTACTGGGTGTTGCTGTATTATACAGAACGGCAGCAATGTCTGTGTTCTATTTTGAAACATGACTTCATGCAACTAACTAAGCTTGGTTGGAGTGCCCAAATTTGAATATGTAATTATTTCGTTAAGTCGCGAAAGAAATAATTCCGCATAAGTTGTTTTTTTTTGGTCATAGACCGAAATGTTTTTGAAATGACCGAAAAAAAGTCATTTCGGTCGGAATGTCTGAAAATACAGTCTAATGAACACTATACAGGCAAGTTTTGATACAACTGTGTGACAAATGACCGAAATGTTTCAGTGACCAAAATCTCAGCGAAAATGACCGAAATGCCTCATCGAAAAATACCCAGCGCATAAGCAACAAATGAACCAAAACCAACGCGACAACGTTAAAACAAGCATCACAGTTAATTTTCCACTTTACAAACACAAGCTTTTTTTCTCACACATGCATTTACGCGAAATTAAAAGGTTGTTTTATGTTATGCTTGACGCAGGTGGAAATGTCGGTTTTGTTTGCGTTGCGCTTGTTGACAAGGAGGACGTCCATCATGTGGATCTGGAATTGCAGCTTCCGGAGGTTGGTAATGTTAGGAAGAATATGTCCTGCGCTTCGTCTCATTGTTTCCGGATTAATAGATGTTGGATTTCAAGGTCAAAGAAAAGGGTACTTTTGTCAATTTGCAGATTCAAAGATAAATTATTTTCCCACCAGTCTGGTGCTGACCTTGTTCAGATGGTATGACGATCATTTGCTTTGACGAATTTTACGTTGAAGTCCCATTACACATAAATGTTACATTGGTTGTGCGTGTCACGTTGGCTTGTTGTGGGCTTTTTAATGATTTCAAGGTATCTGGAATTACTACGACTTCTCAAACCTCTGTCTGTCGAAGAGAATCCTTTCCCAGCAAAGAATCAGACACTAAGATCTTACAGAGTATATATTTCGCCTACTAGGTAGGCAACATGAGCTCTTTTTCAAATAGAATGTTCTCAAACCAGAATGTATCTGAGTTTATTGTCAGTGGCTGTTATTTGTGCAGTTGCATGTCAGATATTTTGCATTTGTCTGGTCGGTGTCAGGGCTTCGTCCAGTGCGTGGTCACGGTGAAATCATTAAGTCAGTAATACAATGAAAATGTGTCGACAAGTTGTTTGCTGTTGTAACGGATGCGGCAGAGGGAGAATACTTCGTACGAATTGTTCCCAAATTTTTTATCTTTAGAGATGTAAATATCTGAGTAACTACAAACTCGAGGCATTTGAGGTGAAAGAGGAGGCTTAATGATTCATTAGGAAATTTGTCCGTATGCCCTATTTGTTCGATTGTGAGCCGCGGCTTACAAAGTTTTTTTTCATCGTTTCATGCGGTTTGTAATCAAAGGGAAGCTTAACATTAATTTTTAACACAATTTCGTGTGGCTTACAATCAAGGACAGATTACAAATCAAGGGATCGAACAATTACTAACAATCGAACAATTACGGTACAATATATTGGGGAATTCAAACGCATGTAGATTTTATGAACGATTTCACAAGTTTTTAATATGCGCACCGCTTGTGACACGTCACCTGCCCAGTCGCTAGTCTGGCTCCGAGAAACCCTGCAGCATGTCGTCGGAGACTGTTTCCAGTGCATCAGCACTTCTTGAGTTACTCGAAGTTTGTAGGCAGACAAAAGGACACACACCGGTCCTTTCACATAATCCCATGTCAGATCTACGAGGCGGCCGTTTTAACAGCACGTCAGCAGCACGCCCAATTCATCTCCCGGGAAGATTACTCCCCGCGATAAGGCCGCACAGCAAGTTTCCGGTGTGGCGGAGCCCCTTCCTATTGAAAAAGTGGATTATTATTCACACTCATATGCTATGGGCTCATCATGCAGCTAGTTATGAAGCACTTCCAGATAGACATCGCCAGCCGTATTTCCCTCAGGAAAAAACGGGACATAAACATGGTTTGTGGCAGGGGTGGGCAATTATTTTTGCTCGTGAGCCACATTGAAAAGGCCGCGTTGGGCGGTACCTTTTTTATGAAAGCAGAAGCAAGTCTCAGTTTATAGCCTCAGCACTAATATTTACTATGCGAATTTGAGAAAATGTCAGATTTGAAGATTTTCCTGGATGCTTCTGCGGGCCACTGAAAACGCTGTGGCGGGCCACATTTGGCCCGCGGGCCGCTATTTGCCCACCCCTGGTTTATAGTGATAGCACAGAACACGCTCACTTATTGGTATGCCCCTCATGTGCTCGATCGTGCCATGGGGACATTCTTCGCCTCAAATGCAAACGTCTGCTTGTTGACTGGACCACATCACACGTTTTAAATTATTTACTGTAATTAAACTCGCGCTGTTACGTGTTAAAGATGTTGCTTGTAACACATTGCGCACTGGTATGCGAACGTGCCAACCTTATTGCAGAAATATTTCATATCGGTATCCCAAGTGCTGATAGAAAAGCGATTCGCTTTGCCAGCTGCAAATCTAGTCGAGCCAGTCGTTCTGCCGGCGCAGGAGTTGAAACCGCCAAGGTATGTGGATAACTGCTGTGACTTTCTGTTGATGCTAAGGTAAGCAGTTCAAATTGCGGTTTTGCCGTCAAGACCGCTTCAGGTTTCTGCAAGAGGTGGGGAAATGGTGATACACGCGTGTGAAAGATACCAGTGGGTTTCAATGACAATGTTTTGAACATTCAGATTGCGTCTGTTTCTTCAGAATGAAAAAATATATTGTTAGCTTCCGGTATTTTGGCATTATTTCCAGTTTCTTCACCTCATCTTGAATAAGAAAGGAAAGTATTTTCGAAAATTGGTGATTTGCTTTTGCAGCAGTCCGACTCCAAGTGTAGTGGCTCATCGGAAAGCTTTTGACTGCAGCTTGGACAGCTTTCAAAAAGAGGTTATTTGTGTGTTTATGAAATTTATCAAGTGCTGTATCTGTTTGTCTCAATCATGAACAAGGAAGAATTTTTTCTTTTTTTTGCCATTCTTACCGAGTTTTTTTTTCTGACGCAGTTGATATCAAAACATTTCGATTTTTTAGTTTTTGTATATAATCAAATGTATATTATATGCTTCCTATGAAATGTCGAAAGCCAGGGTTGTGGAGTCGGAGGTAAAAAGTCCGACTCCAACTCCGACTCCTTAACATGACGTGAATGAAGTTTGGCTGTCAACAATGGCAAAGAAGCGAGCTAAAATTATTTTTGGTAATAAGCACCTTGTTAAAGCAACCTTCACAACCATCTACTGCACTGACCGTATTTTTCTAACTAAAACGTAACAGCCGCATTTGCTCGTATTATCAGTCGGCTGCGCACGGCCAAACATCATCCTTTTAAAGTTGCCGCATGAAAACCTCATCTCACTCCCACCATCTCTATAAGTTCTTCCAGGAAGCACGCTTGGTGGTTTGCGATAGCACTATGTGCTAGCGGATACAACTGCGCGACCGATGTTCGCTTGGATAATAATGCATGCTCTGCACGGTTATCCACTATCACTCAGAACCATCTGGGCAATGTTTTTGTTCATCGCAGCGTGCTTCGATTTAGGTGGTGAAGTTGAGTCCTGAGTGATAGTTACGAGGAAGCATTATGGATAGGAAAATTACAGTAAAAGATTCAGTGAAAGCTACAGTTGCATTGTTTGCAAGTCTCTACGATTCACTTCTTACAAATGCGTCAATTCAGGCTAATTTAGCTTGAACCACCATGACAAGTGGACATGCCACGGAACTTGTATGTTTTGAAGTGTACTTTCTAATTTCGAAAGCATAGCATGTTCAAGTTGGCTTTTATGCAAACAAAATTGTTAGGGTAATGATTATTCCCGTTTCGATAAAAGACCATGAGTTTAGTTCAGGATTGGCGCATTTAGACCGGAACCAAAATGTCGTGATGACATGCATAGGCGTCGGAAGGGGGGCAGAGGGGAGCCTTGGCCCCCCTGGATTTTGAAAATTTCAGCGAACAAAGGTTGTTTTCTTAGTTTCGAGTGGGAAAAAACAAATTTCACCACTTTTGGCCCCCTCCTGGAAAAATTTTGGAAAAATCTTTGGTGCCCCCACTATAAAAAATCCTTCCGACGCCCATGATGGCATGTATCCGTCTTCATCTCTGTTTAAAACTGGGTTCCTTCTGCAAAATTTCGTGCTTGAAAGCAGGGACTAACGTGAATATTTCGCTGCAAAATTCGGATTCGAATATCTTGAATATAAATTGGGAAATACCACTGAACTTGTCGCTTCTATTTGTGCCGCCCACGTTTACGCTTCAATACGATGAACTCAGAATTTCGGTCAATACCGTTTGGTTTTTGCAAATTTTTACAATATATTTTTGCTTTTTCTGCGAATAAAACTGCGCTGTTTGCTCAAAAGCCACGTAAAGCATAGTTGGCGTCGTTCAAATATGGATGAAAGCTGAACTGAGCTGCGTTTGGTAATATCATTTCTAAGCATGTTTTTTTCGCTGAGACATTTCGGTCGTTTTTCTGCTGAGACTTTTCGCTCATTTGTCTCACAGTTACATTAAAACTCGCTGTAGTAGTGTTCATCAGCCTACATTTTCAGACATTCTGACCGAAATGAATTATTTTTTTTTTCGGTCATTTCAAAAACATTTCGGCCTGTGGCCGAAAAAAAACCCAGATTCAAGCTTGTGTGCTGTCTGATGTCCTTGGTTAAATATTGGAGTCAGAGGGTGAGGAGATAGGAGTGACTGATGTGCTTCGGCACTTTTTCCTTACAACGAGTTGGTGCTTTTGTGGACTGAGTTTGAATGAAACCGGTATGCTTGTTGTGCTTGCAAACTCGGCGAATTCGGGAATTCGTTTAAGATTCCAACATTCCGCTTTCGTGCAAACCAAAGTAGCGGTTGCCAAGGCGCCAGATAGGCACGTTTTGACTCTTTTCGTTGCCAAAGCGCAATCTTTTACAGCCGTTCGGTTCGAGACTTACCACGCCCGGAACTGTGTTGCAGATCGCGGAATGCTTGCGCGTCGTCGACGGAACGCTCAGCTGCTCTGCGCAAACACGTCAGGCAAGGTTGTATGACTGCAGTGTTGCTCAGTAAACTTCAACTCAATAAACTTCTGAAATTTTCTACGAAACGCACGTGTTCTACGAAACGAAACACTTGATTCGTTTTCCGATCTCGAAGCTCGTTCAGATTTCTTCGAACTCACGGTCACGCGCATGTTGGTGACTGCAGGTATCAAATCGCGAAACCGTACTAGGGCAACAACGGAATGACATTCAGAATGAAATATTTGTGGAAACTCGTGGAGCATTTGCACGCTGGTTCCATGGTAACATTCCCCATTATCACATTCTGAAGTTTAATCAAAGCAGCTTGATTCAGAGATTCTGATTAATCAAGTTTTTTCCCCCGTGTGCAATCGGTAGCAAGCCAGCTTGTTGAAAAACTGTTAAAAGACTTTCTCAGCCTGCGTGTAGCCATGGGTGGGGCAAGACTGAAAATTTCTGAAAGACATGTTGTGTAATCGAAATATCTGCTGAATCAAAAAATTTGTAAAATTGTACTTTAATCCACGCCGTCGATCGGAACAATTCCATTTGTTGCCGCCAGTTTAAAAATTAGTGTCGGAAAATCAAATGTCCTCACTATGTCATTGACATGTAACGTGTTATTTGACGAATATTTCGTTTTTGAGGGCGTCTAATTCATTACAGGCCTAAACGCGCTTTTGAGATGTCGTCTCCCCCCGGTGTAATTAAAGATCAAGTTTCCAGACTTTTGCTATAAATGACAGCATAAAACGCCCATACGCGGCCCCGAACGCTTTGACACCTGTGTTCAGGGGCGCAACCAGCTCTTCATTCGGGGGGAGGGGTGGCAGTTTTCATGAAATTTCATTCGATGACGTCATGGTGCTCATTCAACCGTGGTACAAATTTTTCGCAAACTGTCATATAATAATGATTTTTGCCCGCAGACACGACGAAGTCCATAGCGCAAACACACACATTCTGCACAACGCTGGTTTATAAAAACAGACAACAGAACGTTTTACAACGTTGTAGGCTGAATCACCGGTGTCAAGCGAAGTTTCTGACTTCACGCCACATGCGCATGCACAGAGCAACATTCAACATATAAAATATGCTGAGAAAACTGATGATTAGGGCTTCGGGTTTGGTGTTTTGGTAAGTGTGTCGGGTTAGGGTTTATGTTACAGTTAGAAAAAGAAAATAAGTGAAGTCTAAGATTAAGTCCAATATTTTTCACTGGTTTTACATATTCCCGTATTGTAGCATGTTGTGGATATCTGACATCTAACCAAAAGTTTAAATTTACACAACGCACATCAAAAAAGCAATCGCCAAACTTTATTCCTTTACTCTGAGAAGAAAAAAATGGCAAAAAATGATTGGTCAGAAATTTTCCAGAGGTCAGAAATTTCGCTTGACACCTGGCTACAGAAACTTACTTAACCGAACGTTTTGTAAAGGCGTTGGAGGCCGAGCCTCAGGTTTACAGACGCATTCTTAACACTATTTGTTTACTTGGTACAACACCACTGCAGAGCGGGACGCTAATTCCTAAACTGGTCAAGGCCAGGTAAAGTACGAATGCGTTGTGACATGCACACCCTCAAACGAACAAACACTGCAATGTCCGAGCACCCCGTCCCAAAGTAAAATGCGGTTGCAGTGTTCAAAGAATAAGGAAGACAATCTGACTGCGTCAAATCAGGCAACCATTGGGTTATTAGACCTTCTGCATCTTTCGAGAAACAAGTTCATATTTTTTCTTAATACAGCCTCAAATGTAGGAATGTTACATTGAACCTGATGTGTCATGACTACTAACCCTCGCTCTCCAGGGCAGGTTGTATAGAGCTCTCCATCCGAAATTATAGGCCACACGCAATCATTGCCCATGCATGACNTTCTGAAATTCCACCATAATTGTGATGCATACATGGGCGTACAAAAGGAGCGAAAAAGTACATTTTCAACTGCATTTGAACATTGGGAGAAGAGGCTCGCTGCACAATATTTTTATTGCAGTTGTCTCTGAATGTCTTTGACATCTGGGAGCTCAGCATCCAGTACAGCTCCCAGATATTCGTGTTGGTTAACAGATTTTACATTTTTAACATTTTTAACACCCATGTGTCAGTAATGGAGTGACTGTGCTTTTTGCACTCTTAACCTTAAACGTCATACAAACAGTTTTGCTGTAGTTGAAAATATTTCCATGTGATTCTGCATTAGCCTGACACACAGATAAAAGTTCTCTTCGTAACATTTCTGAAAAGAGAACTTTTCAGTTTTAATCAAGACGCAAACCGAACGATCAGGACAGAGTAAAAATTATATTCTCATACAAACACCTGGTTCCGTACTCAGCAAGTGTAGCCATGGCTTTAGTGTGACAGATGTATAGGCTACTACCGTAGCAAACCTGCCTAATGTTCGTCTTGTTTTACCAAATTCGTTCTAGCCCTATTCTTCTAGCATGTGCTTGAATTTCTATCACAATGAAGATCCCAAACTTGAAAATAGCCTATGTCAAGGGTTAGGGGATCTTTGAATGCTACCATTTCGGGCAAAACGGATCAGGTGTGTTTGGGGGAAAACGGCTTTTTTTCTGGCATCTATGAGTTGTGTGAAAGTTTTTAGAAGCACGTTTAGGGCTATGAGCTTTCAGGACATGCACTGATTGCAAAAGTTAGGGTCTTGTAAAGCGTCATTTGGAGCCAAAGTGGTCTAGGCATGCGTTCAACACTTCACTAGCACTCATATGACACTTTACTAAACTTTTTTCCCAAGCCGTGGTACTGGGATCAATCCAGAAAGACACTAAAACGCGAAACAGTCCTCAACCTAAATTTCGTTGAAAACTATCAGGTTTCGGAGCGAAAATGCAGCTACTGTGAAAACGCTTCTATAAGAAATGTACTACGTTAATAGTGGTGGTCCGCTTTGCCCCTAACAAAAATAATAATCAAAAGGTCGTGGAACAAGCGGTTTGACGAGGAACTAACTGCTATGTCAAGATTTCTCTTATGAATTTGAAAGTTTCAGCAATTTGCACGGTTCAACAGTACCCTAATGTTATAAAGTTTCATGAGGGAAAATTGAGGCCTGTCTAAGACAAAATAGTACACGATTAAACTATCTCCCAAGGTGTCCATTTGGCAATTGTCCTGATTCCGTGGTGTATATGCAAAATGGATGAAACAGGCAGAGAGAATTAGCAAAAGGAAAAGATCGCAGGAAAAAATGTCAGAACAGGATAGAAGTACGAGGAATCCATGATGAACAATGCGATCAACGATGAAAATGATGGATATGGAGAAACAAGAAAGCAGATTCGAAGAAAAAGAAAAATCGGAAACTGTTAGCAGGTTTTTTTTAAAGGAAAATGTTAGGTACCCTGTAGGGACCGGATTTCTCTGATTCTAGGTACCAGGTGATAATTTTCTCGGTTCTAGGGACCCGAATCGGGTCCCTAAAATGCCTTTGAAAAAAACCCTACTGTTAGTGACATTAGGTAATCGCAGCAAACGTCAAGAGTCCGTTTATAGCTCTCGATATCCAGAGGCTAGACGATCGGAAGGAAGGTAAACTGCTCTTGGAAATTGCATACTTGCGCTTGACAGTTGCTCCTGGAATCCGTCTACCACGCTGCGTCAGACTCGCAAATGGTTCATGCAAAAGGGAAAAATTCTTGCTGGATGAATTGACTCACTAATCAAGAATGCTGTGAAACCGGAATCAAAACCAAAGAATGTGAACAGTCTTATGGTCTCGGTTTTAATGTGGTGCTGTTAGAACGCGATGATCAAACGAAAATATTTCTATTTGCAGCATATAGCTATTTCTTTGTTTACTTTTCGTGGTTCTTGTCACATTTTATGGTTTCTGATTGAGAAAGATAGCGGTTTTTATTAGAGATCGTCCGATATGGCTTTTTTGGGGCCGATACCGATAACCGATATTTCCAAAATTTAAAAGTCTTGTGTTCTGCTTCATTATAAAAAATATAATGTGTTCTATGCCTTGCTTTTTTTTCAAAAACTTAAAAAATCAGGATTTATGAGCTAAATTTTTCAAATTGCTGTAATTTGCTATGATTTTTTATTAATGTGATTTTTGATAACGCTTTTGTGTCGGCTGCGACGGCCGACGACGCGTTTTCCATGGTTCATCTTGTCCGCTTGTTTATAAAAACGCACCTGCTAGCGTTGCTGCAAGATAACTGTCTTGACTTTGTTCGCTGTGCTTTCTAGCACAAGTTGTCTGGATGCGTGAGGAATATAACAGCGTTTTGTCGACACCGACTGAGGCCGATACCGATATATCGGCAAAACCAAATATCAGCCGATATATCGGTCTACCTCTTAGTTTTTATAACGTATCTTGCAAATAATTATCCCTAAATCATGATTATTGTCTCACATACCTTCTACGTTGATTATGATTGCACAATGATAAAATTGGATGTAGCGCACCCGAAAATCTTGGAAATACTGTTCGCAAATACTATCGGCAGTTGTCGAAAAATGTCGGTAACTGGCTGCGGCTGTTGCGACGGAAAGTGCGATAGTTGTTCGATTTCAATGCTAGAAATGGATTCAGCGTGACCATTTCGTATGGTAAAATACTCGACCGACGTCACAATTTTTCGAAAAGTTGCAGGTTTGGGTAGCTGCACAAATTCTATAACTTCGGCAGTTTCGTTTGTTCTTCAGCGTAACCAGATCGTACGGCACGGTCGTCTTCTTGGTACCTCTTGCCATGTGTTTATGTTTTGCCAAAATACCGTGTTTTTCAAGATATTGTCGGATCAGGCATACCTCACTTCCAAACGCGATGCTATTATTCTGCATAGCCTCAGAGTGGCTCATTGTTGTGCAGTTGTATTTTTGCAGGAAACCCCAACCTCTTCCTAGATTTTCGAGATTAACGGAAATGAAGCGAGATTAACAATAAAAATGTTTTTGCCTGAAGTGAAATTGGTCCCTTTTGCGCCTCTCGCGGTCTAACTGAGAACTTATAACCTATGCACAGGTTACGGTCGCCATTTCTTGTCGATTTAAATCTAAATAAACAAAATCTCATTACGCCACATTTGTTTGCAGTTTGTGTTCTGTGTTTCTTGCGACGTTGTTTCTTTTTTTAACGATTACTTCATGCAGTATCTCGATTTTAGTTGTATTTTGGTTTTATTTAGTTTATTTTCACGTTTTTACCCAAATAATGCGTGGTAATTATTTAAAAGAAATGACATAGACATGGGTGTCGGAAAGGGGAGACCCCCTGGATTTTGAAATATGATGTTTTTTTTTAATTTTTAGGAGAAAAAGGTTCTCTTAGTTTCGAGTTGGCAAAAAGAAATTTAATCACTGCTGCCCCTCTAAAAAAATCCTTCCGACGCCCATGAACATTGATGACGCTCACACACAGCAAAATGCATTTGTTAAATTTTACATATTGGTTCATTGGCTTCAAGGTAGTTTCCTCAATGGTGTAGTTTTAGCTAATTTAATAAAATTTTACTATCCAAGAAGAAAAACCTGCGTAGCGCTGGGAAATAGTTAAGTAACTCATGCAGTGGAAACAGAAGTTTTCATTTTGACCGAGACGTTTAGGTATTATTGCATCTTTCCATATACCCTCACAAACTGAGGTGTGTTGTAATTGATAAAAAGCTAGCAAACTAATGGACGGAAGAGGAAAATGTGCATGGATCATTAGAAAATTAAGAAGTTCAGATTGCAGCCCAGGTAATGCTACTTGCACGGCTCACGTACACGAAACGCGTGCTTTCCTGATGATCGGACGAATGCGTGAATTTATGCTCGAGAAGAAATGAACCCAGGCCCGTAGCCACGGAGGGGCATTCGGGGGCAGTGCCCTGAAAATTATTTTGTTTTGCCCAGAAAAATTTGTTTCAAACATACATTTTAAACGAAAATCTTGCACCCCTAAAAATGTATTTGACCCCCAAAACTTCAAACAAAACCTGGTTTCTGAATGAACCTCTAAACTAAGTTCGAAATCAAGGGCAGGCTTCCTCAGTAGAAAAGCTGACGCTGTGAGGTAAGCACCTTCAGTTCAGTTTATTTCTGCATCCCGACCAAGCACAAAATACTTTATCAGGAATACAGGGACAGGAAGCGACGTAAACACCTTCGGGGGCATGAACTTGTTGCTGCACCCCTAAGTACAGTATTTCGAATCGATTTCGCCCCCCGATAACGCAGGATATTACAATTGCGCATTACATTCTAAAATTTGGTGGTTTGAAAATCTTTCAGGTTTTCCTTCTTTGTTTTGCTGTTTGAAATACTGTTTAGTAAAACATCGCAATACTTCTTAGTGAACAGCTATCACTTGATCATGAGGCGACTGGAAAGGAAGCGCCGGAAGATTCCGGTCGCGCCACACCTTTATGCTCCACTGAACTGCTCACTTCAAATGTGTTCGGCCGTGGACGAAAAATACAGTCATTTGCGAAGAGCATCGGCGATGGGTCTTTTTCGTTCCCGCCGCTTCGCCCGAAAGCAATCCTTGCCGAGTCAAGCACGGACCCAGTTTCGCCGAGCGTAAGATCGAAAACCGACAAAATCGTAAAGGAGCAAATACCTAATGATGCTGACGTATCCGGAAGCGGATCAAACAAAAGTCTGGAGTTTGCTGAAAAACGTCAGTTGACTTGCAAATTGACCAGTTCTAATATGGATTCTCCGCCAAGGTACGTGAGGCTACTGATTGTGTTGCCTTCGAAAACCTGCTCGTTTCAGAAGCGATAAAGTTGTCGGAAACGCAAAGAAATGTAGATTTTCGACTCGTGCGCGGTTGTGTTTGAGTCGGTTTCGTGGTCGCATATGCACCTGACTGTTAGATTAAACAATTCATGTTCGATCTGCCTGACTATCGAACCCCGATCACCAATAAAAAAGATGTCTACATAACTTTTGGTGCAACTGACAGGATCCGCACCGGCGGCTGGTACAGTCATCCAACGGGATATCCTTGAAGTTGATAATGTGGACCTAACTGCGTAGCGATGCTGTTTTGTTGAAAAAATGCGTGCAGCGGGTAACGTTAAAAGTGTTTTGGTACAACCTGTTTTTTTTCGCTGCGTCATTTCGGTCATCTGGTCCATAATAGTATTAAAACCCGCCGTTGCAGCATTCACTAGGCTATATTTTCGGACAGTGTGACCGAATTGACTTATTTTTTTTCGGTAATTTAAGAAAAATTTCGGTCTATGACCGAAAAAAATCGGGTACAATGTCTAGAAGGGGTTGAAGCCACAGAAGTGAAATTTTAAGTGGCGTTCACTTTCAAGTTGGATGTAAAGTTTGCCACACTGACGGCAGTTGAGCCATTTGTTGACACTTGCGACAGATCAGCTGACGGCGCGGAAAAAGTCGATTTGAATCCACTCAACACGAAGCCTGAACGGAAAGCCGAGGCCTTTTTTATTTCGAAATCAAAATATCATGGCAATGATCGGCATGACGTTGGCTCCATGTTGGTGCGTGGAGCTGACCCACCCAACCCTTTTCCGTTATTCTGCAAGACCCCATTTCCTGCTTTCATAATCGAAGCACTGGAGGTAAGTTCGACTGATGCCTCGAAGCTTGGAAAACGTGCTTTTTGTTGAGACCTTGATTTGAGATTCAGCCAGGTTTTAAGGTTGGGGGCAAAATACATTTTTAAGGGAGCAAGATCTTTGTTTTTATGATATGCTTTAATAAAAAATTTTCTAGGTGCGACAAAATATGGCGGGCACTGTCTCCGAATGCACCCCTGTAGTTACTGGCCTGTATTGAGGTGGATCAGATTCCACTTAGTAAATCTTCAAATTAGGAAAACTGTTACTCGAAAGTTTTCCTTACAAATATGTTTACCACCATTTTCAAGTTTTTAAAATTATTACCGGTAAATTGTCAAATTATGCAGTTGTATGTCTCTTATTCATTCGGATCGTATCTTGTCTCCATTTAAAGTCAATACTAATAATAGTTTTCAATACTGTCAATACCAAGAATGTCTAACAATAATAATGCCCAGATGCAGTTCATTAAAGCTGATCTGTCCTCGAGTTTTTCTTCGCGAAATCTGCAAATTCAGGCGACTCTGCATATCACTGATTTGTCACAGGGTCTGTTCTCTTCATACCCAAGTATTTGGATTCCAGCCTTGCACTGTTTTTCATTTATTCAACCTGGCAAAGATAGACAAAACGTTTAAATTCAAAAATCCATTAAACTTGCGCAAAAGCGACGCACCTTTTATTGGAAGGAAAAATTCTAGGAATAAGGACAGAAGTGATATCACGTTTTGCATGACCTTGCTGCTTCTCTCCTGACCCTCTTAATGACTAACTTCCCCGAGATGTTATTTTGCTTCTTGGTAAAATGTAAACTGCCGTCTGTGCTTGGCTTGTTACTGTTGTTTATTTCTTGTGTGCGCTTAACAGGCAAACTCGTATGCAGTAAAGTATTGCCGACCCTGCTTTAGCGCTGATCTGCTGTAACAGAGGCGTGGATGGTATGCCGAGGCGAATTGATGCATTGCCTTACGCTTAAGTGACAGATAGGCCCTAGTTTGACAACATCAACCTTTTTATTGATATTGGTGAGGCAAACTGTAGTACTTGTGTCGGTGGTCAAATGAACATTCTTGTATCATTTATTTCGGGTCTGGCAAGATGCAGTTGGTACGGAGTAGGTGTCATTTTGATTTCGCGGGACTCCGTCTCGGGGAAAGCTCATTCGGAAACGAAACCGCTTCTGTATCGATCTCAGACTGGAACGGTCGCATGTTCTTGTTGCGGCCAACAGTTCGCTTCCTTTCTCGTCTGCAAGTTGCGCTCGCTCAGCCCATAATTCTTTGTTTTGCCAAACCTTTTTCAAACTTTTAATGCCTTCTGGCTTCCACGGATTCAGCAGGATTTTAGGACATAAAACCTTGCGACGCAAGCTTTGGAGAAGGTTGTAAGGACTTTTGGAAAATTTCAACTTTACACACTGACACAGATTTTGTGCATTACTTCAGTCACGAAGACTTCGCGGGCCGACGCAAGTCCAGGCCCATGTTTGGCCGGCGATCTTGCAAAAACGAGACATAATGGCGCTGGCACCATCCGGCGGAGGCAAAACCTTGGCCTACGTGGTCCCTTTAGTTTCGTTGCTTCGTCAACGCAAAGTCGTCGAACCGGTGACGTCAGCCCTGCATCCGATGCAGAGCGTTCATGCGAGGAGGAATGGCCCTGTGGTTCTGGTCCTGTGCTCGACGTGGGTAAGCGTGCAGGTAAGAATAGCCGAGCGCAGGTCCACACAGTGCGTTTTCACGAGTAGTTTGTTCTCTCGCGTTGAATAACTTATAAGGAGTCATATATCGCTGACGCAACTCGAGTTATCGCCTAGAAATAGAAACTACAGAAACATCTCCGCGTTGGAATGGCAGCGACAATCAGCTGACTGCGATCCCGCGTCGCCATAAGGTGCAATTTGAAAGACTGTATTTGCTCTTTTTTGCAATGTACTGTCAATCAAACGGCGTCCCTGCGCTTGATTTCGAAGTATCGAGCGTTTCGAAGTATCGAGCGTTTGTGTCGATGACGAAACCAAAACCCGTTTCGTTTACCACAGCAAACGTTCGTATTCACTTGACGCCGGCATCAGTCTTCAGCGCTCGAGCAAATCGCTGAAACCTGTTCTGCATCGCGCGTCTCTTGCACGCAGGCGGTGACCAACTGCTTCGACGCGCTCTTGGACGCTTCGGACGTCGGCGACCGACATCGGGTCCTGGGAGTCTGCGGCGGGCCCGCGGCCGAGGACGAACGGGCGGTGGATC
>JGI24159J19872_10004565_pt1 | contig 17672 bp, 14 predicted proteins | sample Ectturendosymbi4_FD_19872 | JGI IMG/M metagenome (IMG submission 19872) | reverse complement strand
AGCAACGCGTCGGAAACATCCAGAGCAGGTGAGAACAGTGCACTGCAGTGAAATCAGAAAAAGTTACGCAGAGCCACGATGTCTCGACCAAGGTCTCGGCGAAACAATAGCTTTTTAGTTTTTACTGCTAAAAACGAAAGACCTCAAAGTCACTGCATAACGCGTAACACTGGCACATCGACCGAAAACAAACCCAGCAATGCACTATAGTAGGGTTTTTCTAAGACGTTTTAGGGACCCGATTCGGGGCCCTAGAATCAGCAAAAATTGTCATCGGGTCCCTAGAATCAGAGAAATCGGGTCCCTACAGGTCCATACCGGGTACCTAACATTTTCCTTAAAAAAGAGCCTGCACTATAGCAATGGTGGGCAAACTGCGGCTCGCCGGCGTATTTTGTGTGGCTCTTCTACCTGAATAGCGATATCTCAAATGGACAAAGAGTTGTTGCCTTATATTTAAAGCCTGCCACAGTTAGTCCACCATGTTTCATTTATCAATGTGCTTGCACGAGTTTATCATAAGGTTAGTTACCAGGGAGTCTAGGCGATTTGTTAACAAAGACAGAAAACTTAAGCTCAAAATTTACGAATTAAAATTTTGCAAAGAGACATAATGTCAAAATCATTCTGTAATTTCCAACTGACAGAATGAGAACGAATGCTCTTCGCAAAGAGCCAACTGCAGAAGTGGAAGAATACAAATACATCGCAAGGCCAAGGACCAACTGGAGGAGTTATATTTGTTGATTTGCATTCCCTGTAAATCCATTAAACGTTAGTGCGGCAGGTGATGGCTGTCACAAACTTGTCTGGTGTACAAATGAAACTGACCGAAATGCAAGATCTGGTTCTAAAAAAGTTCAGTCAATGCCACTCTACAGTTGAGTTCTGGCGACAGGTTCTGGAAAGCAAACACCCAGAATTTAAAAGGACAATGTACGACTCATTTCTGTATTTAGCAGTAGCACGACACATTGCTGTGAATTTTTATTCTCTGTAATGAAAAATCTCGTAAAATCAAACCATCGTGCAACCCTAACAAATGAACACTTGAAAGAATTAATTCGCACAGGTTTTGCCAACGGATTGTTCAGATTTTTGGTAATTAGCAAATCACAAAAACCTACCGTAATATTGATAAACGATGCGTTGTTGTGGTTCAATTACTGTAGATCAGTTTATCCAAAACTTGCATTTTTTACTTTATTTCTATTGACACTAGAAACTGATTTTGCGGCTCGCTGGTGTTTTAGGTTTTCTGCAGATGACTCTTCTATTGAACAAGTTCGCCCACCCCTGCACTATAGTATTTATCTGAGAGAAACTTGCCAATATTTCATGACGTTGACTACCTCACGTAAAAGCTGAAGTTCGTAACGAAGTCTTTCGACTGCGCTTTCCAAACGCAACATCTGCAGTCGACGATCGTCGCTGAAAGGTAGAATGGTGATGACCCAAAAGGAAAATTCGGTCGCACCGAACGGGCACTGTTTTTCTTGGAGCCGTTGGTTCCACTCTTTCAGTTCCGTAAAAATGGCCATGCGAAGAAAGGCCTGCAACACAAAATCAGTCGAGCATTTCATTCTGACGTAGCCGCTGGTTCGCAAATTGTTGAGTGTTTCAGGAAGTAATTTCGTGAAACGGTTTCGGCGTCGTTCCTGTTTCCTGTGGCAGATTGTAAAGCAAGCCTCTTTGCCCAATCGCCACAAATTACTTGCCGTTCTGAGCATTGGTCAGCTCTGGAGAGATAACGCTGGTTTAAACCTCGATCACAGTTTGCTTAAGAAATTTCTTGCGTGAAAGCTGAAATTATATAAACACGCAGCAACAATAACGCCACAGCTAGCAGGAGAATCAACCACAGCGAGGTTTCAACGCAAATTTTAATCGAAGACACACCTAGAGTTGGATTGTGTTTGTTCTTTTAGAGCGCAGGCTCTAGGAAAGGTAAGAAACACAGCGAAGGACTGAGAACGAAGCGATGTCTAGTGGTTTCAGTCTTATCACAGCCACTGGCAAGGGAGTCCGGAAGAGCTAGTAAAGTCGATGCGTTACTTGTTTTATTTACGAGCACTTCCGTTTTTGATGGTGAGCCGGAAATCAATTTTTTGACGGTAAAAGCAAAATTTCAAGATTCAACCTTAACTCGTGCAATCGAAAATCAAACGCTATTTTTTTTCAAACAAAAGCCTCTTCGGCCAACATTCAGATTCTGAGTTACCATAAACTGTGATATATGTTTTGTACTACATTGCAATGTGAACTAGCGAAAAGTGTCCGGGCAAGTCACGAAATTACATAACCCAATCTTTGTAAAAACTTGGCTTTTTTGGTTCACAGGTAAAAGTGGAACTAACTTCGGTAAAAAATTATACTTTCTTTTTTCGCGAATGACTTTTCATAAAATTTGCTATCTGATCTGTACACCACTGTGCAACTGTCTACATACACTAAAATTAAGTTTATCAAATAAAGCAAACTAATTCATGTGAAGTCGTGAGACGATGCTTGGAGAGTTAATAGCAACATTCTGCAGGTATGTGCATTAACTAGAAAGCAAAAATTTATCTTAGAAGCCCACTGTGCAACGCTTCTGGAAGTATGACGGACTACTTTTGCTACCTGTGCTCACCCAGTCGACTGTACGGGATTGACACTTTCAAGGATCGCGTCCAATGGCTCATCGTTGTTATCTTCAAGCTTGTAATACCAACCTACATTGTCGTTATGTGCGACAGAAGTGCTGTGCAGTCCTATAAAGCGCACACCGACACACATTACACGGTAGTGTTATTCAACAAGGTTGCATATGTTCAGGTCCACATCCGGTTTTACTCCGTTTTTGTAGCTTGGAGGTAGTAGAAAATGTGTGGTGAGTTGCAAAGCGTGAAGGGGTATGTAGAACAATTCACAGGGACCAACGTGCATCATTTGGTACAACAGAACAGGTCAACCTTAGCATGAAGGGTGCAAAATTTCGATTTCCTTCGTCTAAAAATCTGGTCAAAAACGACAGTTTGCAAACCCACACCGCCTCATGTTTAAGGATGGACATCCAACTATTGCTACATCAAATTACAACTAACATTTCGTTTAGCTTAAGCAATTCAATTCATACTACTGAAAAAATAATTTATGCTGAGGATTTCAACGGACAACTTTGGAGTTTTTATATAGCACGCTTTTAAATTAGAAACGGATTACTGACGGACAAACGACAACGGAAAAAACGCACCAAGACCTTGCCAGTAAAGCACGACACTCATTGAAGACCTAATCATGAGCTTATGACAGCCCTGCTTGAAAAGCACGAATCGCGTGTGGGTTTATCCGTGTATACAACGCAAGTGCGTTGCTGGGCCAGCGCTTCTTGCGCTGGAAGGGAAACAACTGGTTCAAACCCTCGCCTGACACCGCTGCGCATGTCTCGCGCGTCACCCAACCTTCGAAAGCTGTGATGGTCAGAGTAGGTCTGAGCAAGCTTCAAACGAGGAATATAAAAACAATCTTCGAAACAAATCACTAAACCAGAGTGGCAAAAGCATGCCTACGTTGAAATACTTAGGGGTGACTTTTCTAGCACCGCGTAGCTTTGAATGGTTTGAAGAGACAGGTACGCAACTCCAAACAGCAAGAATTTATGAGCTGCCTTTAAGTGAAATATAAGAACTACAAAACAATACATTCTAAGCCAAAAGCACCGACTTCACGCAATACACTATACAAAGAGACACAAAGTTATGCACCAAGGGTGAGATACTAATCCTCAGCGCGTATGCGTGTTCCACTCACAGTGGTAGAATGGTTATTTAAAGTGAACGATGAACGACAACAATCGGTCTGCTTTTTATTCATTTTTTCCAGACTAAAATGCACTTATGGTGTGAAGAATACAAATCGTTATCCGACGCTTCGCTTATGGACATGATCGATGATCTGCACTTGGACCCGGCTGCCGCACGAAAGCATGGCAACGTTAGTGCAAGTCAGCAAGCAGCGCATCATGAGGGAGAAATTCAAACCGAACATATGATTGCGATGATAGAAGAACACAATAAGCTAATATCAAACTTTCAACCCAAACCCAGAAGAATAATTGTTACAGAAAAATGTTGCAACGTCTACAGGTAAAAGTCAGTCGAACATTGTATACAATCTGTTTACGTAAACCATATTGCATTCGATTCGTTCAATTATTCAATCGGATGGCGCGCACGGAAAACAATGATTCAGCGCATGTATGTGTATTTTGAACACAAGCAGGGAGGTGTGACAACTCCCAGCAACAAACTTTGTTGCAGCAGCAATTTACAATAACTCAGTTTCCACAGCAGACCAAGCACCACGTCGAGGCCACCTGTCTAGTTGTGCACCCGTTGTAAATTTAAACAAACACAGTTCGTGTGAACAACTATTCACTAACGTTCTCTTAAATATGACGGATCGCCAAGAAAACTAAAGTTGATCAATTGTTTGTGCAGACGCACTGTGAATCAACAACTGAAGTGTCTTTCCGAGCAAGGAAGCAAAACATCTGCCTTATCTTTTACCTTAACGATGTATTGCCCACTGATAGCAACTGTCGTTCTGGCTTTTGCCATGGCTCCAGTGAAGGTGAGAAAAAACTAAGGCTGTATGTTTCTAACGTAATTGTTAAGAATCGCAAGGAGCAAACGCACCATTCTATAAAAAGAGTTACTATTGTGCGCTGGCAAGTTGGACACGCTCCCCAGACGACGAAGCGGACAACCCACCGCTAGTGCTGTGATCAAACAAGGAAAACATGAAATTCGCTTTGGAACTTTGAACTTAAAAGGCACTGATCAATACTAACTTGTAAAACCGTACGCGTAGTGACGCTAAATAAAAAGCATAAAAATCCCTTCCGTAGACCTGACCACTAAATTGGACCATGGTTTGTCCAATGATAGGCGACTAAAACGCCTTTTTGAACAAGTCTTGCGGAATGAGACGGTGGTGCCTAATAAGCATGTTATTGTGAGAAACCATGGCCACACGCAAAACTTCCTAGCTTTTTCTGTACCAGTTACATGTTAAAGAACTTCCACAAGCGCCGCCATCAAGCACTCCAACGCGGTGGCTTTCTACCAACTAGCTCATCCTCGTAATTTCGCAAGCACTTATGATAACTCCCGCAACCACTTAGAGAGAACTCAGGAGAACGAACAACTGGGCAAAAAGAGCAAAAAACTTCTACAGTAGATGAAAAACGCTGGTGGTAAGAAAAATTTTCAAAACAATCTTTGCTCCACAAAAAGCTCAGATCGACGGGCCTGAAAAGAAGACTAGTGATGTAGTCGACAACCAAATCATTCAGACCAAACCAGATAGATTTACCAAAGATTGAGATCTGGCAAATTTTACAAGCCCAAAACTAACATAAGCTACAAAAAAACTGCAAGCCTAAAACCGATAATAATATTACTTTGCATTCTTCAAAACACGAAGTCGAGCATTTCCTGTGATATATCCACACGCTGTTTCGTAAAAGCTTAAAACAATTTTTGAAAGCATTTTATATTCAAAAGACAATGAAACGGTATCGTATATAATATGTCGGGTGACTGAGAAAATGTTTTAAGACCACAAAACTTTCGAGTTTAAGGTCAGACCGAAAACATGAAGGTCTGTAAGGCCTGTCAACTTTTCGAGGCCTAACCTGAGACGGAGTTCACGTAAGCATTATAAGCTTTGAGGTAAACACCGGAAGCTGGTCAGAAGACTTCATTATCGAAAGAAACGTTCGGCAACGGCGAATTGAGATGTCATTAAAACATGACTGCGATCTCACAAATGTGCTAGCGACACGCAGATTTGCACTGCTAGTCAAAAATCATCAGTGAAACAGGAAGATCCAGCGTGGAAATTCTCGTAGGCGAATGCTAACTTTTTTGGAACTATTTGGTGCAGTCTTCCTTTTAATTTGGTGTGGGAACGGTGTTCGCACACCTCTTTTTTTAGCACCACACCCCTGCCAGGACGCATTACAAATCGCAAGCATACTTCTGTTTCGTGTTACTCGGTTGATAACATGCGGGCTGACGCCGGAGTTGGTTTCATGTCAGGACGGAANGAGTCAGCGTTGCGGCCGAAGANGTGCTGCGAACAAGCAACTCTTAAAAGAAGTAGAATTCAATTATTCGCATTTTTGCNACCGCATTTTCGAGCCATCCCTACAATGAAACAAATGTTTGTTAAAACCATATCACCTTGCAAATCGTGGCTACTGTTTTTCTTCTTCAGTTTAGTACACGATTGCAAAAGATACTGCTTGTGAACGATGATCGACCAAGCGTACAGCTAACTGCCAAGGAAAAAATGCGACGTGTTCAGGTGCGAAATTGTCACATTCTTTTCGTTTGAATATTTGCTTCAAGTTCTTTGGAGACGTACTTTTTTATTCCATCAGAACTGGGTTCAGTTCGCCGTGGAGCTAGCAGCATTTCACTGCATTGCGTACAAAGCGTGGGCCTTATTTGATGGACTCGTCACATGCACGAAATCCGACACTTGCATTCCTGCCTACAAGTCGGACCAGGTACGATGCAAGCAAACCGGTTTTTGTTTTTTAGAGACTAACTGTAATACCGCTGACACTTTCGACAAACGTTGCACGCTTCTGTTATGAAACGTCATGAAAAGATACGCTGCTGTTACGTCACTATCATAACAGTAAAATATATGAGATGCTTTGATGGCAGCAAACCGCGATACAAGTGCTTCTGCAGCACTGCCATCGGTACTCACGTCGCCTGAAATCAGACGCTCTGCAAAAACAGCGGCGCACGCCTTTTCGTATGTTCGGGTAAATGTTTCAAGCTTGCCCGTACAAAAAATGACTTTTACAATACACAACTGTTGACTAGCGATAGCAAACGCAGCGTGAACTGCATGCCTGTTTATCACCCTGTTTGCTCTCGATCAACTGATCGGTTATTAGCAATGTTCATTTCACTGCACGTAACTTGCTTTTGCAGATTCGGTATTTGATACTGATTGCTCATGGTGCCTGGCTCAACATGATCTGGACTTTCGTTTACATGTGACATCTGATCACTTGTCACTCTTTCAAATGCGATCACATCGCGTTACGCGTGCCCGGCGGAACGGTTCCTTTGCCTTCACTTGTCAATCAGAGAAAAGGAAACGAGAGTAAAGCGTCGACATTATTGGACTTTTTTGTCGCACATTATCCACGCAATGATGATTTCTTAACAGCAGAGGATGTTCAATGCGGGAGGTGAAGTTCAACAAAATGAACAGCTCGAATTATTACGTAAAAACTCGAGTGGCAGTTTTTAAAACTTTGATATATTCGCGTGTTTGCAGAAACAGGTATTACAAAAATTCCATGGCAAGTTGTGTAAGAACAGTGCACTTTCTGATGTTACTGGAGTCATCTTCGCGGTTAAACTGATGGCATGGGCACCCATAAACAACGTCAATATAAAACGTTATAAAGACGCCTTCTGGAAATATTTTTAGCCTTAGTGGTTACACATACCGGTTTGTAAACCTACCGCTTTACCATATTTATGCAGTTTTGTTGATGTTTCTGAGCAGAATAGATTTCCAATCAAAACCACTACATTGTCGCACAAACGCTGACATAAAAACTCAACAAGTTAATATTTTCCTGTTAATTTATTTATGCTTTTTTGTTGAGACCTATTGAAATACTGCTCCAATGACACAACTCGCAATTTTATTTTTCAACAGGATTCACAGCAAATTTTTGGTATTTGTTCTTTACGTGGCTCAAGGAACTCAGCATACAAAAAAGCGGGTTCTCGGCACCAGATGTTTTTATTCTGATGTTTTAACTTCTCATACCTACAACAAAACATGTAAATAGTGCCCGTCCAGAAAATATAGACAAAGGAGTATTAGAGTCAATTGTGCCTCGCATTGCCGATCTTTATTGTTATTTACCTCGTTTGATCTGGGTGTTGTGGTAACCTCCCATTTCGACTTAAAAAACAACTATTTGAGCTGCGCGGTGCGCAGTCCCCATCGCCTAAATTGATAAGGCTTGTGAAAAACTGTTCCAGGCGACAACTGAACTCTTGTGCTACGAAACTTCCATTGAAAAGTTTTCACTGCTACTTTAACACTTTTATGCAAAAGAATAAATTTCTGTTCGGCTCGGAACATAGTCCACGGTGCTCTTGGATCTCACCGATTGTTCAAGATATACAACAGGCGTATGCCCCATTACGTTAATAAAATCTCATCTTCTGACAAGTGCCAACATCCATGTTGCGGCGGCCTGCCGCCAATTGCCACAAATAAATTTGTCGCATCGCATGCGATCAAACATTTTAGTCTTGCTATAAAAAAATTTTTGGAACGTGATGCGTGTCAAACGAAGAGTGCAAAAGGGTGATTTATCATTAATGGTCTTTGGTAATCTACTGCGACTACAATTCTCGCTTGCTTGGGAACATAAGCTCGCGCAGGTCAAGTTTTTCATTTACCAAATTCAACCAGTGTAGGCCCAAAGTTTCTTTTTCACCAAAAAAGAAACCGCTATATCTCCATCAATAACAAACAGCTTGATCGTTGTTTAAGATGTGTGGCATCTCAAAACACTGAGGTCATGTATCAAAATTTCTTCGCAGTGATCGCGAGGCTCAGTCTACTTGTAACAAGAAAAAATGAAACGTTTAGAATCTCCAAATCGGATTTGATTTCTGATTTAAAGCCCCACTTGGCTTCTCACCAACTTTTCACGTGCCGCGTACCACGGAAGTTTGCTAACAGTCTTGGTGAACTTGAATGAAACTGACAATAGCACGAGCCTCAAAAGGTTTCCGGGTGACGCATCAAAGCAGTCTGGATCGCCTGACGTGCGGTCAGAACATCTGTCCAACAGGTTGTACACGAGCGCCCTGCAGTGGCGGTATTCACAGGAGTTCACATGGGAGCAAACATGGTCGAAAAGCTTTTCTAGAAGCGAGCCTTCTGCACTCTGCAGGCGCTGCAAAAAGTTATTTTCGAGTCCGAATTGGGGGTAAATAAAATTTGCATTGCAGTTCGACCCCGCAGATAACTTCTCAGTTCGAAACATTAATTCACTGTAGAGCATATAGAATGGATTTTATGTAAGCTATATATCAGCACTTCCCATACCACTCCCTTGAAATATTTTTGATTGGAATCGTCCACCATCTTTAGCACTAATGAAAGCTAAGAGGACTGCAGTGGTCGTTATCCCACTAGTAATCGGCTAACTACTACATGCTGTACTTCAGCTGGCATTTTCACATTTATATTTTCACCAGCACCCACTTTTGTGTGCTATCCTTGCTGAAACTAATGACCACAGGGACACATAAAAAGGCAACCATTGTACTTGGCAGATGACAACTAAAATTTGTTTTCGTTGCGTTTACAACTCGTTGCAGTCATATCAGCAAACACCGGGCCGTTTGCTCAGTCGCCAGAAAAAAATTTAATTTTGACTGTGAATTGAACACTTACTTCGTTTTGTATCAAATCAATGCTACCATTCCGTTTAACGTCGACTGGCTTTACAATAAACGCGAATGAAATGCGCAGTCAAGACAAACGCAAATCAACATTTAATCTAACGTCTGCTAAGAATACTGGTATAAAAGCACTTTTCTGTTTTTATCTCAATCACATTGGTCTCATTTCGGTAGACTGTTGCTTCGTCTTGGGCATCTTCAAGGCGCAAATCAAAATTTTAGCAGAAAAAGTGGCTACTATCACAAGCTAGAACAGACGGGGACGTATGGCTCGAATATACTGAAGTATGGACAAGCGATGTGTATAACTAACGGTTTTATCACACAGCATCTTACAACGTCAACTGTTGCTTGCCAGTTTTGGTAAATATAAAAACGCCCCCAAAATGCTAAACTTCCCAACGAATTTCTGAAACAAAAAAAATCTCCCTGGAGGCGATTCCGCCTGCCTTGGGAACTACTATAGAATGCATACAAAGATTTCCCAATGTAGTCGAGCAGGAAAAACTCGTAATCGAAGCAGGATTACATTCTGATGATGAAACTATGCCTTTGCAACGAAATCAAGTGCTGTGATCGTATGGCAAAAAAGGGTTTGATGTGCAGCGTATTATGCCTCTGTTCAACGTAATGGAACTCGACCATCGGCCAGAGCGAAAATCGATACATTCATTTCCACTCAACAGTTGTGGTGCTGGTCTTTCGACGTTTCTGCGCAAGTCACGGTTGCAACAAGAACAGTTTGAGCGCGTAGCAAAACTCCGCCACTGCAAACTGTAAAACGTCAACATCGTAAAAACCGCCGCCGTCAGAGCTGAAACGCGCCAAGCTTCAACCAACCAAACTTTCCAAACGTATCACCACCAGGTCCACCTTACCTCTGTACATGAGCATCATATATAGTTCAACCATGGCGCGACTAATGACGGTGTCACGTCACTGAAACGCCTTCCAGTAGCCCTTCTCCAGTTCAGTTGATGAAAATGGACACTATGTTGCAACCGCTAACATTAGTTTGATCACCTATTTACGCTGTGTTAGGAAATTGCCAGCACTTGAAAGCACTTACTGCGCGATTGCTCGCACCCATAAAACACAACCTGCACTTGCGACGATGCAGGATATTACGACAAATGTGAAACAGTTCAGTGTCTATCAAGGGCGAATAAACCGCAGGTTGTGTTTTGTAGGGGCTAGCGAATAACAAGTTTGGGAACCAGTGTAGGTACTGTTGTGGCTGTGGGGTTGATTTTGACATTTTTGACTTTGCTCACCTTTCGAAAAAGTGGTTTTACACTCGCGTGATTACGTCTAAATCTCAGACACTTGCTTTCGTAAGTGTGTGTGTGCACGCTTACGTGCGCGCCTGTATATACGAAAACTGCGGATGAGCTAGCAATTTCTTCACCATTGTCCAAGATTTATTACGAAGCCGTTTGCGCGGGTAACTATGAGTTGTGATGGTAACTTTCTGAGAGCTGCCATGGTGTGATTTTGAGCGGATAGCCTTGTGGGGGTAGCTTATATGTCGGCTGAGGGTTTTCGGATGTGGATTGCATTTCAAAGTGTGCATTCAGTGTGCTTTTGGTTAGTTCAGTGTATGGTGTTCTTTATTTGCAAATTTTTGTTTCTACAATAGTGTTTCACTTGAATTTTGTTGTTTTTCTTGAGCTTTGGAGGCAGTGACCCAGTGACAGCTACGGCCGTCGCTTCCTGCCCCTGCATTCCTGACCACATGTTCTCGTGGTTGGGGTGGTCAATAAAGAAACTGAACTGCCTGTATTTGATTGCTGATCTATTATTTTTGACTGACCGGACTGTCAAGCTGTTGTCGGAACCAATCTTCTCCAGATATTTTTATCAAAAAAACAAAAGATTTGCGCAGCAGACCGGATCTCAGCAACAAAATGAAGCCAGCTGCGATGTCAGTGAGGCCAGTGCGAATGAAAAAAGGAGTGACCGCCATCGCAAATATGTGTCACAACGTACACCTTTAATCAGCAGCCAGCCGAGATTCCATTAAAATCGAATACAGTTACCGACGATGTGTGAAATTTTAAAGCAACAAATGTAGCACTTAATTTGATGCTACTGGAACCATTACTTCGCTTACCGCCGCAATTCGCGATACACCAAATATTTCAAACGTCCAATACCCGCCACCATGCACACGCTAACACTCGAACGCAGAAAACCAACTTCATTTCTGGGTTTAGGCAAAACAAAAACGTTTGGTCGAAAAAGAGTGATCAATGTCAAGTAAAACCGAAAGCGACAAAGTTAAGGTCGCGTCTTCAAATCATGCACAAAGCAAGTTGGTGTTTCAAAAAGTAACACTTACGTTCTGTTTGTGTTCTAACCGTTAGCCTACGGTACAAACCAACGAAAAATTTATTATACAACAGTTTTACAATTACGACTGCGACACAAAATTACCGTATCGTGCATCTTGTACACCCATGGAGGCCAGGCTGTTGAAAAAGCCGTTCGCCGAATTTGTTTCATGTTTCGGTCAAACTGGTGATACAAAGGAGCTTGCACCCGAGGACTTTCACTGGCTAGATCAAAACGAAACAAACAAAATACATTTCAGCATCATGACTTGCATGGTTATTTTTAGTGGCGCTCTGCTTTTGTTTGTTTATTAGCGCAAAAAATTTTTAGAAATTTCACGAGCAATCTAGATTGTTATTACTGAGTTGTGAAATTACGATGTGGCGACTGAATCCTAGAACTGCGCAGTACAAACAACGTGTAACCACTGACAGTAGTTACTTTAGCAAAACGACATTATCGGCACTTTGCCACGGCTTAAAACTACGTTCTCTTGCATACCAACTTTCAGTAACAGTTCACAAAAAGAGAACGGAAATTATTTTGAAAGTGAAACGCATGGGATCAAAAGGAAGTGAATTATTTTGCGCAAGACGTGGTTGGTCTATTTACGACGCCCTCTCTCATCATTGGCTTAACTGCCGAAAGCTTTCGCGTCAGGCGCTATTTTTTTAGATGAGTGAAAATTCAAATCAAAACGAACGAGCAGCGTTTTTCAATTGGTGATGCGATGGGACCTCTGGAGGTGAGAACTCCTCTACCAGACGACAGTTAGTTTTGCATCGGTGTGTTTTGTTTTCCTGTTTTTTGTTGCCACTTACATCAACATATTACACAACTGCGAAGAGACGAATTCGCCTCTAAATTTTTGTTTCATATTCTCTCAAAGTAAATCTGACTGATGTTTCTGGGATTTTGCGACGGTGTTTATGGCGTTTACGCAAGAGGCTAGCTATAGTTGCTGGGGGGGGGTTGCAGACTGGGGAACGAATTGGGAACCGTTGAAACAAACAATTTTCTCCGGAGAATATCCAAAAGACTGGTGATTGTATAATATAAAGAGTTGGCTGATTGAGCCTCTGTGTAGTTTCGACGCTGTTTTTTGTGAAAAATTTCGACGATAAACGAAAATAAACAGACGACTGCAAGGCTCTCCTTACCTGCACGAAGATTGCACTTGCACCTCTGGCACAACCCGACATTGTCGTTCATATCCGGTAGCTCAACATCGGAGACAATTTTCACTTTGGCAAGAACATTTCTGCGCAACACATCATGCAAAATCAAGTAAGGTGTTGTTCAAACGCATATAACAAGGGAAATGAAGAGGCATTAAAATCATCTTTAACATAAAATCGATCGTGAAGAGGTTGCATACCTAATCATAAGTTGTACAAATCACTCCATGACACTATCCAAGTAAACGCAACATGCGATTTCTCTATAGACTGACTCGATGTTGCCAGGAGGTAAAAAAACTCAATTTCAGCATGGCACACTCGTCGGCGTACATACGCAAGTCATGGCCCGTATGGAAGAATGTGACGTTAGCAATCGGATCGTCGAGCACTGAGCAACTCCACCATTGCCTGGTATCAAATCAACTGCGGAATAGTTTTTAGCGACAGTACCTCTGATTGTAAAGGTGCTGTCCACGAAAGAAGTACTCACTTCGAACCAAAAAGGTCAAGCGATCTATTACTTTTCAAAAACGCCCAGCTATAATGCACAAACACAGCATCCAAGCCGAATTAGCTGATTGCTTTTTTATCACAGTGAAGCTAAGTTGTGATAAATTGTAATGAAACAGACCAGCAGGCACCAAATCCAACACATTACTTTTCCGATCCGAGGCTTGCTGTACTGTCCGCAATCATCGCCTGTGCGCGAACTTAACTGTTTTTTTTTATCTATTGAATGCATCAACCAGGCCGACTGAAAGCAGATAACAGAACAATAGTCCGCTTTTTAAAAAGTGGGAACTAAAAACTAACCCAAAAGTGTAGAAGTGAAAAACTGTTAAGAGACGGTGAGATAATCGTTTCAATACCGCTGACAAAAACTTAAATTGCAGTGATGTTTCAGTCGCTAGTATGTGCAATTACAATACCCAGCACCATACTTCGCGTCAAGTATCGCTACAACCGCATTTCCCAGGATTACCTTCTTACATGGTTATAAGTAGTGGTCTGCTACGTCACATGTACATAAAACAAGTTTTTAATCTTCTCTCAACTACTTTATGCACATAATCTATTACTGATAAGACTTCCGAGCCATTGATGTTTGTTAAAAGACACTAAAGTTTTCACTCCACGCAAATTAGCGGTTTAAGTGAAGGTTTGGGCAAAAATCAATTTAAGAAATAATTAAGACTTGAATACCAGCAACGTTATTTGTTGGGGGTTCGAAGCTGCCGCCCCAATTCTAGAAATATTATGATAAAAGTTACATTAGTCTTTTTACTGACTAGACAGACGTACAGATGATTAACTATTTGGGAAGCGTCCAAAAAATTCAGTTGAAATTCCCATCTTCAACTTGTGCTTTTTCCAAGTCCGCATTACTTCAGCACCAGGTGCCACTCATATGTGACCTGTTCAAAACACGACTCTTCTCGCAACAAGCAACCTGTGAGATGAGACAGTGCTCCCGCAGGAGCTGCTCTGAAACGAGTTACCTTACAGACGATTTTGCACTGGTAAACTACGGTGCCTACCAAATAGAAAGCAACTTTTGTTAGAGAGCTGCTGACTGCCACATTGACAATAAAAAGCTTTGTTCATGTTGTCTTTACTTTGCGAAAATACAACCGATCGACCTCCCAAAAAACAATTTCGCAATACAAAATATTTTGGAACGTTTCTTCGCGAAAACAGTCTGCACTTCATCGTTTCGCAATCATGGATACAATAATTTTGAGCGTGAACCGCAGGCTATCACTTTTTCTCTGCGATCCGGACAAATTGTTTTTTAACGGAAAGAACGTAGCAACTCTTTATTATCTAATTCTAATAGATTGCGCAACAATCGAGCGGTTTCTTAAGTGTCAAAAAATGTGGGCCGCGAGATGAAGGTTGAGAAGCAATGAATCCTATGCAGTTGGCTACAGACGTAGAACCAAACAAGTTTATGGGCTGAAAAGCAGTAAATTATGTATCATTTAAAAATAGTTTCACCTTTACCTTTGAGTAATATTAAAAATCAACGAAGCTGTTGGAGTGCGACCACACTTNTATTGGACGTACCANTCCACTGATTTTGATATTGCTAAACGCCCTACNGCAGGNGTGGCCAACCNGCGGCTTGCGANCCGCATCCGGGCTCTCTGCCCGGTTTCATGCGGCTCTTACGTAATTACCAGAATACCCACTAAATAACATGCTTAATAATAAATGGCGTGTTAAGTTCTGTCATTGTCATGTTGTGTCTGATATGNACAATAAATCTAGCTGAGCAAAGGTATATGTGCGAGTGAGGAAGATATGATGTCCATGTGTGCCCATGTGTATGACGTGGCTCTTTGCGGTGACGCAGTAAGAAATGTGTCTCTTGGTCTCCGACNGCTTGGCCACCCTTGCCCTACAGTATTTTACTTCATGGANGTGCCAACATACCCACTTGATGCTATCAATAGATTTGATTTAGCCTTCCTTTACGAACTGCAGAGCAACTCATGCTGTCTTTGAAACACCAACCCATGCGCAGCTATAGATCTGACTTGAAATANCTTTAAGGTCTTTTCTATCTTTTCTGTAGGGTCAATCATAAATGCAATATGCAAAAATTACCTATTCTTTTATCAGCAGCCTTATTTCGTGGCCAAAGGCAAATCAAAGCACGAGTACGTCATGCAACTAAATATTTCCTGGTAAAACAAATCCTCACCCGTCCAGCTGAGTCCGCATTTCGACGACTTTGAAACGTTGCCTGCCGACAGCTACGATTCGTACAGTACTGATCTGAAACTCTTCTTCGTCTCGAAAGGATCTTATCTCCGCTGTGCATCCGAAGTCGTACTTTTTGCGTGTGTAAGAGTGGTCTTCATTAAGCACATACCTGAAAATGTACATCAGCACTGAAGACAGGGGACGAAAGATAAAAAAATGCAACAAAAACAAGTGCAGCAGGACAATTGCAAGCGTTATTTTTTCTACCAGTGCAGTGTCGTTAAACGTGTAAACCAGGGACTAACGTTTTTCTTACTGCGTCTCCGAAAGTTTGAACGTGCGACAAGCCCAATGTTTCAAACAAAGAGCATAAATCTAAAAGTCCAAATGATATTGGATGTCAACAAACAAACTTTAGCCTTGCGGCAAGCTTCTGAGGAATCTGCCTGCTTTCATTCTTCTGCGACGATTAAAACTTGCAAGCGTATTTATTTATCACAGTTAAAGGTAACAAAGATGGCGGCAAGTAAATCAGTCACAGTTTATACTGTGACTGATTTACTTGCCGCCATCTTTGTGGCCTTTAACTGTGATATTGGATGTCATAATAATCCTGCCTCTAACATCAGTAGTTCTGAACAGTGGCGAAAAAACGTAAATCTTTTTCGTTCGTCAGAAACCACATGAAAGTGTTATACAAACAGTTCCGGTGAAAACATAAAGAGGCCGTTGGGTAGAAATACGTACCTTCACTATTTTGAAATCATAACCAGGACGTGCAACAACTATGATGATAAATTCAGTAGTAGTACGACGGTACGAATTTTGCTGCACATTCCGATACGAAAACAGACTACAGTCTATACAAGGATACTGATAATACACCATACAGCTCGCCGATGTTGACACAGTTCACAATTTTCTGATTTTCTTCGATAAGTTTCATTTATTTATACACCGGCCAGATAACTCCCATAATTTTATTTTCCACGCAAGAACAGAAGTGTAAAACTTTGACAAATTTGTCTACACTTAATATTTTTTAAAGACCACTTACTTAGTCGTTAAAACCCCAAACGTTTTTTCAGGTTGCTGCATAACGTTTCGAATCAACGAGACTTCGTTTAATCGACTGATCTGAAGAGGGAGAGTTTGACCAGGAATAAGGACAAAGTCGTGAACGTACATGATGGGCAAAGTTACGTAGGTATTCTGTTCCTGATATGCCACCCCACTGCACTCTTCCATGTCACCAAGATACTAAAAACACAGAGCAAGATAGACAGGATGCATGCCGGGAAACGTTATTTGAAAACAATTGCAAAGTTAGCAATCTTGCACAAAATACAAATACACAGCCTTTAATCATAACGCATGCAGTTGCAAAACCATATCATAAGGTTTGTCAACAAACGTCAAAACATTCGTCTAAGTAATTTTAAAACAAGCGAAACGATGGCAATGAGTGCACAAAAGATTCGTCTGTCGACAAGGCTCAGATTCTATTCTTTATTTATATTGTGTGGTGAAGATCAAGAGCGCACAGTTGCCGAAATCGCATAGTATCGAAGTACTGTAAAGGACCAATGAGATGACTGACATAATTATTATATTTGAACTAACAGTCGATGTAAACTAAGCGTACAGAATGTGAAGTTGGAAGATTCCTGTCAAAGTTGATATCCTTGGTCGAATCACCGTCGGCATTCTCTTCCCCAGCATCATCCGAATCATTTTCTGCAAAATTTAGAAGTTTACAGGGGAAACTCCACACATTTCTGATCTACTTAACTCCTTCACAACTGAGCACTTTGCCAGTTGTGAAGGAGTTAGTTTTTCACAACTGAGCACTTTGCCACCGTGAACACTTCGCAATCATTCCATCTCTGTCGCTTGTACTTGATATGGTATTCTTTCAATCAATGTCCAAGATTCA
>JGI24159J19872_10004564_pt1 | contig 17673 bp, 8 predicted proteins | sample Ectturendosymbi4_FD_19872 | JGI IMG/M metagenome (IMG submission 19872) | reverse complement strand
TAAAATATTTTGGACATTTAATTAGAGCTAACGGAAAGCAGAGAGAGTTGTTGGAAGGACACATTGAAGGGAAGAGAGGGAGAGGAAGAAAGAGAAGGGATTGGGTGAAGGATATTGAACTGTGTACTCAAGATAATTACGTAAACTGTGTTAAGAAAGCTAACGACAGGACCCTATGGAGAGCTATGGTCGTCAACCTTCGTCAGTCGAAGACGGCACGCTGAATGAATGAAACGACTTGGGTATGTCTTTGTCGACGTCATAATGCATGAAGTCATTACCTAGTTGTGAAAGTCTTGTGCCCAGACTTGTGCAAACTGCAGTGGTCGCAACTGAGGGCGCCGTTGAGACCAGATCCGAAATAGCATCTGTTGTTTGCTGCTAATCACTACGTCGTTGTATGAAAGAAAACACTGGCTTGAGAAGTTATCCGGTATCACTTCCCCAGTGGGGATTGGCTTTAAGTTGCTTGCCTCTCCTGGGTCAGTTTTCGAAGGCGATTCGACTGTGGTTGATTATTAACAGCTATAGAGTCTGAATTTTTAAAGTTTTCCTCAAGTCATTTGCTTTTGTTTTTTTTGCCCTGCGCTTAACGAAAGTGCAAACCCATACCAGTCGAGGGGATGGTACGACGCAAGCGGATCAATTTGTTTCTTTCGCCGAAAGAAAAAGTCGGTCCGATGAAAAGGCGCGGGTTTCGGAATTGACATCTCAAGACATTTTAACGCAATTGCCAAAAGTCAGTTATTCGCTTTGTCAGCCAAAAAATGCAAAGCACTTTACAAGACAGAGACTTAACAAAGGCTGTGACGAAACGCTCGTCCGACTGAGACAATGTTTTCGAGCAGCCCCTCAACCAGTTTTTCGTGTTAGATGAAAATGATCTCTGTTAAATCCACGGCGCCGAACAAATTAAAAGCACGGCTTTCGTCAGGTAAAGTTATCCGAAATTCAGGCACACATGCTGTTTTATGTCCAGCTGTTTTTTACAAAAAGTTGCTTNAAGTGTCGGTCTCATNGAGAGCGTTTGGTTCTGCATAAAAATTGAAATACAGGTGAGGTGACCANCGACAGCACGTGTATGATACTGTCTTTTAGCTCAGACTTCACGAACATGTCCATTTTCTATCTGATGCGGCAAAAGCCAATTGAGGACCTCATTATTCCGCCCTATATCTTTCCGCTAAAATTTCAGGCTATTTCAAATAAGTATTGGGTAATTGTTCCATTGCATCAAAGTTTTCAATTTCAGTACATCCCGTAAGTGATTTGATTTCTAGGATGGTAATATATTCGTAACATGAGCAGTAAGCATGCTTCCTAAGCTCCGTCTTAGAAAGACGTCATTTCCTGATAAACGTACTTTGGCAAGAAACCGTTTTGGCAAATAAAGATACGAGACTCTTTTTACCAGGTTTTTAAGAAAGTGTGTATATTGAACGCATCATAATAATCATTTATCGTCACTGTAGTAATAGTTATCTTGACAATAATCGAATGACTACAGTCAAGTAAACTATTCAACTGGTCTGATAGAACCCTCCCAACTCTGAGTTTTCAAAAGCATATCCTGAATGTAACACAAAGCAGTTAAATTGGGGCCAACTGTTTAACAATGGGATCCATTTTTAAGACGCGTTGAGAATCGTCGCCGATCGATCGATGCCGACCATGTCGTGGAAGTGGAAACAATGAGTAAAAATATTCCATAAAATCATTCACATTTGTTGATAGATCTTGTTTCCCTTCAGCACTCGACCAGTCGATTTTGAATCCTGAGTTTGCATGATGCTTGTCCTTTTGGTCCTGTGTGCGTACCCACAAGCAACTTTCTCATCAAAGGGTCATAAAAACATACGCGTACGTGAAACGTCTTTCGAGACAATTTTTCTGGGTCTGTTGCTGCCTGTTCTTACGTTTTGCAACGTTCGCACACAAGTGTAGAATCTTGAAACACTGTAAACAGAGCTGAGAAAAGCATGTAACCTTTTGCATTTGCCGGATAAGATTTACGTTTACAGTGGTTCTTTCCCTCAGCAGGGGGACCTTAAATGGAAATGCTGGCTTTGAGTTGTAAGCAGACTCATGCGCTATAGGCTAAGTAGATTTCCGCGTAGTTTTCAGGAGGGAGGTTTTGGCATGCTTTTAAAAGTAGCAACAACGTTGTCAGTCACGTGCAGCATAATTCCCGCCTTTTCATCATTTGAAACTTTTTCAGAGAAGATTCGCTCCCGTTTTTGTACCTTTGTCGCATTTAGGCACAACTGAACTACGCCTGGTGGCGGTGGTCAAAGGACACGTCATTTCTGATTGAACCAGACGAGATCCAGAAATGATAAGCGCTGTAAAGCTGGTTTCAATCAATTTGCAGAAACCGAGCATTTCCAACGTAAACACATACCCTTGTGATTGAGACTGAGCTTAGCTGCGCGTGCTGACAGCTTTTAGTGATAAGGGAGGAAGCAATTTCGTATGAAATCATACCATTAAATTTAATTAAATAGCGATAAAAAAGCCATTTCGATTCCAACGTGGAAAGAAATCGATATCGCCCTACAAACATATTTACGGCACCGGCTAGCAACAACCCTGCTCCAAGCAAAATTTTCTATTCGTTTTTGTGTAGCGAGGAACTTAACAGATTACTGTCAACCGTATCATGCATAGGAAATTTCCAAACGTTTCTGATCTTGTTTCAAATGCAAATACAAACGATACAAACGTTTCTGATTTTGGTTCAAATGCGAATTAAAGCTTGCCAAAAACCAATGTTTACAGCAGATCTGAATTATTTGAGAGAAAATTTACCGCAGGTGAATGAAATCAAGTTGTTGTGTTTTCAGTTCACGCTGTTCTGCGCCATCTGCCCGTCCCCTAATAAACGTACATGCGCGGTCTTCTGCGCGATGTGCGTATTCCTCATATATCATATCGAACAGTGGCTGTCCTCGCGAGCCTCTTGACTCCAGTGAAATGCGTTTATCTTGCCTCGCTGTGATATCACACGTTCGCGCACTCTTGCTACATTGAATTTTGGTTTGAGATGCTGTCGCTTTTCATTGGTGACTGTTCGAGGGTAGCCGCACACGTTCTCCGAAAAACCGATGGTTTCAGACACGCGACTATTATTTTAAACGCTTTAGCAAAACAAACGCGCAATAAGGCCTTGGGACAAAAACCGCCTTTGTCCCAAGGGTCTTCAACTGACATCGTTGCCCTCTTGTTATTCATGAAGCTTTGTCAGGGCCAAAACGATAATATGCCATAACACAGCGCTAGGCAATGCCGCTTTCAGCAACCTGTTCAGTTCCGAGATTTATTACGTTTGTGCAGCAACCGCCGCTGCTCGCGAGCCTTGGGGACTGTCAGGCTTTTCCTGCTTTACGATAGTCGTTTCGTTGATTATGTCAAACGCTAATTGTGCACTGTGTTCGACGTTGGGAAAAGTTGCAAACAGTTTTAATTTACCCGCTCGGGCTGTTGGTTCATTTGCCGGAGGATTGCTGTGACTAAAGTCTCATTTGCTGCTGATGACAGCAGGCAACAAGACCTTCCCAAGAGTAAGGGTGGTCGTATGTTTATTAGTTTGGAAAGAGCACTTATGGGTGCTTAAAGGTTAGCCTAATATGAGCTTCACCAGGTTTTGTAATTTGTCTGTTTTGTTCTTTTTACGATCAGCAACAAAAGCAACTCTTTATTTGAACAGTAAACACATTTTTTCTCGAAACATTATTACATTTTTTCTATTATTATTTCGCAAATACTCTCTTGAGGTAAGTGCACAAAGAAACATGCTTTCCTATTAGCTTTTGCAACCCAAACCTACTGCAACGCATAAGCCCCCATAATCCACATCACAGGCTCAACGCGTTTGCAAGAGTTAAGTTCGTTTCAGGTATGACACCCATTTTGAATTTTTGATTTTCCTTTTACGTATCATACCAAATTAAGTTTGAAACGTTTAGGCAGCATTAAAACCTGAACAAAGTTAATGTTTTTTTTGACTGAGTTAGAGGCTTGCAGTTGGCTTTTAAACCGAAAGACACAGCAGACGATCATTGGTCGACTCTCAATTCGTTGATTTGGCGGAATCTTCCCTTACACTGTGATGAAGATAATTTTTTAACGCATGTTGCCAGTTAACGACTAGATGTACCGGGGCATGTATTGCATCGGGATAGTTGGAGTCTTATCTGTAGTTAGATAATCTCAGTCATTGAAAACAAACTGCAAAGCAGGATCGCTGCTCTTAATCAGTTTACGAAATGTTTTATACGCACACCTCAGGAATTTTCCCTTTCACAACGGCCAGTTGCTGTACGAGCTTTTGTCGCGAAAAAATAACAAAAAGTTACTTTCATTGGCCGTACAGCCGCGGGAGATTGGGGTGCAGTCACATTTCCCTGCCTTACAAGTTTGCGATGAATGGAGAAAAAGTAAAATCGGGCAAAATATTTTGAAGAATTATATATCTGACAGATCAACATATTTACCACGGTTTTGAAAAATTTTTTTTTTTCGTGGATCATATTTATGGGATACAGTGGTTATGCAAGGTTAATTACAAGCCCGTTTTTGCTGTTGGCGACTGAACAAATGTCCAGTCAACCCTATCGTGTGCATGCCCTCGAAAGGGTGATAGGATAGTTGCGTGTCCCTAAAAGCTTTAGCTCTACCCCGCTCATCGTGTTGGAAGACACTAATGTCAAAGTTTGTCGTTTGCTGCTCATTGGCAGTAATTTAGCACGGACGACAAAGTAAAAGTGTCTCGCACCCTCAAACGTTTTTGTTCCCCTACGGCGGTGGTTCCCAAGCTTTTTCGAGCTGTTACCCAAATCAAGGTAGCGATTATGTCTTATTTCCCTCAATATTTCGTAGTGATCGCTCATAATACAGAACAGCATTGCGGTTTTGGTTCCGCGTTACCCCCCCCGAACAATCGCATATTACCCCCAGTACGGGGACCGCTGCCCTACGGCAATGATTGACAGGTGCGGGAAGAGGAAACTGGTCGAAAACCACCTCAAGCAAATTTTCATCGCTTGCTGTCGTGCTTTGTTGGGCGTTTTAGTGTTTCTGCTTTTACGTTGCTTGTCGTCCGTCTCACGATTTTCATCTTTTAATTTCTGTTGATTGGTTGTTACAACCCAGGATGCGCCACACCCTGACTCGCAAGCCACACTCACCCGGTGCGCGTTTTGAACGTTTCGTCTGACGTAGCCACACCTGTGCGAAACGAAGTATTCTAACAAACGGTTAGATTGCTATAAAAAGTCTGACAACTCAGGTTTCCGTCCCGACACGCTCTCCATTCAAAATGAACAGAATGGGTCATCGCGCATGCCTCGATTATCTGTCGCTAAGACTTTCGCTTTCAATAGCCCTGGCGCAGTCCAGCACTGCGATCGCATGTAAGACGGCGAGAACCGGAGCTTCATTTCTCGCACGGATATTGTGTGTCCCGGTTGTCGGACAAAAACAGCTTGTTTTGTTCTAGAATTTTGTCGCCAAACCCTGCGTTTGGAGGCGCCTGTCGTTGCACAATAGATGGCGACACGCCTCAGTGCGTCGCTGTCCCGTCGCCTGGCTTCGCGCTTTTTAACAACGCGAAGTTCGTTCGACACAAACTGAAATTATTTGCTTTTGAAACAAGAGGATCGCAATGTTCAATTGAGAAAGTATCTGCTGCGCTGTCTTTGGCTCGGAAGAGAGAGTTTCCAGTAAAATGGTTCGTGGTTCAGATTATACAGTCCGAGTTTGCTTCTCCCGCGTCGAAGCAATTGTGAATGGAGTGGGTGGGTACGTTATCTTCTCCCTCGGCATCATGACAAATTCCTTGAAGACCCTTCTCACTGTCACAAACCTGTTTCGTTTATATATATATATATCTATATATTTAAGACCGCCTTACATACCAGTGCTAGACTTTTTGGCAGTGCCTTATTACGGCGCAAAGTTCATTCATCATTTTATCTAACTACGTTCCGACCCAGCAGCTTAGGTAACATTGCTCAACCAAAGGTTGCTTGAGAGCGCACGTGGCAGCCATCAACGTTTGCTCAGGCAGCCTGCCAGCAGCATTTAACAGCAACCTTTCAACGGCGTGATGAATCAGTGGTTCTGGTTTCTGATGCACAGTGCACTCTGCACCCTCGTCTAGAATTTAAAGTTTCTTTGAAAACAGCGATTCCTGACTTTTTCCTCATGCTGGGTCAACCTGCAGCTGCGTTGTAGTCACCTATTTCCCAAGTCTTCTCTTTTTCTCACTCACTTTCCCAAAAAGCAGTAATGGATCCCATCATTTTATAAGCGGTTTTAGGTTATTCAGAAATATTATTTGGTCACTGCTTAGTCTGATATGCAGCAATGTATGCTGCATCAGATGATCATAGAACATAGTACCTCTGCTTAAATTGCGGATATTTATCTTTTTACGCACAAAAATCTTCATATTTAGCTTGCATCACACACCGGCAGTGGCTTTTCGTTTCTATTGTTTGACATTAGTGTAAAACCCTAATTGAGATACTGTAGCTTGTTTAAGTTTAAAGAAAAACTGCACTAAACGGCAAGAAAAGAATACGCCTACACACAAATGCAATATAAACCACTTTTAGTTTGACTGACAAACTATTAGCCTGGTAAACTAAACCGACACTAAGATTGAAAAAAATATGTGTTTAGATTGTAAGAAACGTGTGCTGCTAGCTGCTAGATCAAATCAATGAACAAGTTGGAACTGTAGTTTTTGGAAGTAAATTTCCAAAAAAATGATGACATAACAAAGAAGCTACTAAAATATTTTATCAGTACCTGCTAATCCAGTGGCAACAGAGACAACATCTGGCCAGTGAAAGTTAAATGATGATACGGGCGGCGGATAAAGGGCTTGGGGACCGGATTCCTGCTTTTTTTCAAAGAGGGATCCGAAATACGGCTGACCCCAATTATTTTACTGCATTTTTGCTTTTTCGTTATAAAGTAAATCATCTTCAAAATTTTGCTGAGTGTCTGACTTGTCGAATAAAGCACGCCTATTCTCATCACAACTGTGCGTCGTTACATCGTAAACACGTCGTTCTGTCTATCACTAATAGCCTGGTACAAAACATCTCAGAGACAAATGAATGAATCTTCTATTTACAGCAAGGATGTCCGGAACAGTTGTGTGCGGAGTAAAACAAAATATTACTTAGATCCAAACACATATTTATCGCACAAGAGGTTGGCGCCCAGAGTTTAAGGATGCAAAGGCTTGCGAATGGATATAACGAGAATGTTTTCGGAATCCAGTTTGGTTTATAAATTACCGGCAAAACTTGAAAATTGCAACCAATCTTGTTTACGCAAATTAATATTTTTAACCCAAGTTTGCTTCATAGAGAAGCATGCACTTTTTTCAATTGGTGGTATACTGACAAAAACGAAGATATCTGCAGAAATATCAAAGTCTGTTATTTGCGTTTTCACATTTCAATTTGTTAGAAATTGTGTACATTTTCGCATTTCAAATCTTGATACAAATTGCGAAAAAAGGTCATTCTATGGTTGAGTGATCGCTGATGACGTTACTGAAAGAATCAACCATGATGTAGGTAATTACATTACATCGAAACCAGGACCCCCATGCAACTATAACATTCGTTACGTCGCCCCCAAAATGATATATAGCACAACAAAAATGGCATGCGGTGTAACACTAAAACACTAAGCTTCAAATTTAGGTTAAGAATCACTGATTTAAAGCAATACAAGTTTGACATATTTGTTTCATGCGAATCACTCGCAAGGAAGCATTTTCCCCCCCTGTCGAACCGCTTTTCCGTTCCTCCCATCTGTCAGAGGTGCCATACCCCGATAAGGAAAAGCTGCAAACAACGAAGTTCAAGTTGTGCTGGTTCTGATTTCACGTGTAGTTTATTTGTCAAAATGCTTTGGAAACACCGTTGCAGTTGAACTGATGCAAGAATCACGTCGGCCAATTGTCACGTTTACAATCATTCGTAACTTAAAAAACAAATTCACCTCTACTCAAAAAGCTACTCAATATATGGCGCGGAAAAATTCTTCGACAAACTTGACACAGCGACTGGATCAACAGACACATTGAGAAAACGTCAAATTATAGGAGAAAATTCCAGTATTCTCGAGTTCTCATTTTCTTTCTAAAACCTCCGTCTGCTTTTTTTATGTCTTGCGCACCTTTTGAGCGAGATATCAGACTTCGCGGAAGATTATCACTTACTGCGTGAAAAAGTTCATTACATTTGAATGAACAGGGCGACTAGAACCACAGCTCATAATTTTGTGAGCAGTAGCGTACGCCACTTGGCACAAAATTAGCATGGCGTGGAAAGTATGTGTCATGATAACTAATTTGCATTGTATCTTGATATTTTGATATTGTGCTATTATTATTTCTAACGCCGAATGAGAATTGAAGTCAGGGGGCGGCAACAAGCGTCCTCGAACGACCCAGTAATGGCGGACCATGCCCCAAGCGCTTCAGTTGATTAAAAGTTTGGGAACTGCTCAAAAGGCATTGCCAAATTTTAAATTCTTTGATAGATTGCAAGGTTTTGCTTTGACTTGGATGAATTCATGCCACAAATCGAAGACCCTCATTTCGGTCGACATTTTCTGGACAACGAGGTATCGCTGTGATTTTCGGTGACGATGCACATCACGTCATAATGGCTATTTCGACAAGTTCGCAACGAGAGAAAAAAACGCTTGAACGAGAAAGATGTGCAGGAAATGCATTGAATCGACCCGGTTTGCATTACGTCAACTCGGACGCAAACCCATGCACAATAGAAACTACTTTCATCTTATGTTACTCCCACTGCTGCGACATTTCGGAAGGGGGCAAATATTTTGACTTCAGGCGAACAGCAGTGTTTGGTTCGGGACACCGCTTCTCGAAGCACAAAACGACAAATTTTCTAGAATTTTTTTGGGGGGACATAGGCCCCTTTGGCCACCCCTGGCTACGCCTATGCATTTTAATACCATTAAGAAGCCGAGGATTTTAAAACGGTTTAACATTTCTTTGCCGCCTGGCAAGAAGCTGCGTCGAACAGCGCCATTAACGAAATTGTTTTGGATCTTTCGCGTTGGGGATTGGCCAATTGGCCAATGTCACATGGGAAGTGACGTAGAACAGGAAGCGATTTGAAGAAGTCGCGCCGGAAGAGTATTTAAATATTAAAGATTCTTGCTGGTAAAAGCCTTGCGCGCTCTGGCATGATTTATTCATTGCATGTAGCCAGCACACAACAAAATGAAGCTGAAGGCACATCAGCTCCTCAAGCAATCTCGCAAACGCCAACCTAGGTATGGAAATGAGTGAATGGCAGCACGAACACATTAAACTTGTTTTGTGTATCTAAGCATTTGAAAATAAGTGAGGAAAGGCAGTTTCCTAAATTATTTCCAATCGGTCCGCTGCCACGATCCGGTAGTTGTTAATCTTTAGCGAAGACAACTTTCGTAAGAGTTCGCAACATTTCGGAAAACTTCGTGTAAAGTTGATGGAGGTGGAACAAAGCATCCACACCATACAGGAAATCGCTTAATATCAGAATGTCTCGTCCAGTTGTATGTTTTCAGTAAATGTAACGTGAAGCAACAGCCGAATGTGTCTGTCTTTTGGTGTGGCCCTGGAGAAAATAGCTACCCGGCAGCCCTTTTCTACAATTAGAAGAATATCAGTGAAGCAAAGTCACCTCATTTAGACTAAGATTGGAAGTACAACTTGAAAACCGCGTAAATTTGGAACGTACATGAACGTGACGAATGAATGGAACTATTAATTTTACGCTTGAACGCAGAAGTCTCGGTCACTGCTCAGTGGCATAGCCAGTCCAAAATTTTTTGGAGGCCAAAATTTACATTTTAGGCTAGTAACAGTATTTTGTTTGGGCTACCCCTCTCAAAGCACCAAATTACTAGATATTCTAAAAATTGGATGGGAATAGCCCTCTAGACCCCCTTGGCTACGCCTATGTCACTGCTGCATGCACCATTATTGCTCAAACCAGTGATAATGAGTTTTTATACAAGTCTTGCAAAAACTTTTACTCATAACGTTCACCAATTTTATGCTCATGAAACCACTCAGTGACAGAGTTCCTCCTCAAATTTCACTCTATGATAAAGTTTCTCATGAAACGTCACTCCATGACAGAGTTTCTCATGAAACTTCACTCCATGATAGAGGTTTTCATGAAACTTTACTCCAGGATAGAGTTTCTCATGAAACGTCACTCCATGACAGAGTTTTTCATGAAAAATCACTCCATGATAGAGTTGTTCATGAAACTTCACTCGGCGTAAACGTTGCAGCTTCAATTGCCTTTGCTGCCGTAAACTAATGACTATTCAAAAGAAACGACTCAGAGCGAATGATCAGTTCAAGCTACGTTCTTTTTTTAGTAACAATACCACGCTTACAATGTGAGAAACTCTGAAAGTTGCTCAAAAATTTATGCTTCAACATCTCCATAAAGAATTGCTTGTTGGCATTTGAAGAGCTTGGTTCTGTTTTTTCAAGTTTAATTGCAGTTTCAAATTTCATAGATTTGTCTAAAAATTTTCGAAGTGCATGTGCAAAAATAGCATCAACAATATGCAATTCGGTCACAATAAAAAAAAATTCCAGTACAAAAAAAAGAATAAATTGAAAATTGGTACATTTTGATTTATACTCTGAACAAGCTGATTTCGTAGATCAGATCGTTTCTTTTTGCTTACTTACTTTCGATTGGGGAAAATATAAGATTCGGTTCCAAATTTCGAAAATGAATATTTTGTCTTATGTAATTTCGTATTAACGTAACCCAATTTCGTTGCACGTTTGGTAAATATTTCAAAATAATGAAAATACAATTCTCAGAGATCTCGGTTTCATTTGATTAGCTGTCTTTTTTTGCATTTTACCTAAAGCTATCAGAATGGCATTAAACATGATTTTGGTTTGGCTTCTGTCTTGCAATTCATTTACCTGCAGTTTTCGGCCTTTGCAATAAGAAAGTGCGATGCCTTTGTATTGTACCGCTCAAATATCAATATACGTGAGAATAAGATTATTACGCAAAAGTACGGAAATGGGGCCACCTGGAGCATAATTGCAAAGAGTTTGTGTGTTTCGAAAACAGTCAGTGTCGCTTAAAAACAAGCTCAATGTAGCTCAGACATGATAAATCTTATTGCACATTCTGGGAGTGAAAGAAGACACTGAAGTTGATCACAGCCCAATTGATATTTTAATGAAAAAAAGTGTTTTGTGGCCCTAGCAGTGAATATACCTGTACGTTCCATGGGTCAAGACACCTAAACAAAATTATTGGCTAGACGGCGCGTACTACAGTTACAGTTCTAGCATATACAGTAGGTGCTGTGAACATAGCGTGTTTTATTGCCCACGGAAGGCCTGGACTAAAGTCAATATTGCTACACGTCACTGAGTAAATCCAACAAGATTAGTCTGGCTCCTAATGCTTGTCTGGACATGGCTTTACATGGCTGTCTTGACACTGTACCAGTCAAAGAGGTGTTTCGCTTAAGTGTTTTTTCCTGTGCGGCGAAACGTTGCCCGGGTGTTTGATGCGATATAGACCTACGGTTGCGATGTAGACCTACGGTTGCGATATAGACCTACGGTTGCGGTATAGACCTACGGTTGCGATATAGACCTACGCTTAGACGCTTTCTCAGCAAAAATTGCACACAGTTTGACGTTTTTTATCTCCGATTGGAGTTTGGCAATGATCCCAAGTAATTGCTTCAAAATTCATTGCTAGGAAGTGTACGTGTTTCATCTCCGGCCTGCTACAAACAAAGCATAAAATATATTACATGTGTGGGAGGAAACTCTTAACTTGCCTGCTCTGAGTTGTACAACACATGCGAATGTCAAATACGTTTGTGATTGATATTTTCAACAATTGTTTTCGACTGACAACTGTTTTATGATGTTTTCTTTTTCAAACGGAAGAAGCGATTTCATTTTAAACGTTTGTGAAACCGCTCTATCATCTTGTTCGCTATAGCGAAAACATCGCAGACGATTTGTTTGCCAGTTGCACTGAAAGTTTATCAAAGGTTTTCCACAATTTTTATGGGTAACTTCAGCTTGAAAATGTGTAATAAATCGTTGGTTAAAGAGGAATTGACTTTATTCAACTGCAATAACAAGCAGAACTGACTTTATTTCATCATGTTTTGTATTGCTTTCTAAAAAAATGCGTTTTTGGGACTCGACCAAAATAATGTGCAATCGCTATCGGAATGCAGAAGCGATATTTGTTTATTACCTTTATCCTACTGCGGGAATAGTCGCAGGACCGTAGCCAGGTTTTGAGGTTTGGAGGGGCAAAATACGTTTTTAGGGGGGCACGATTTTTGTTTTTATTATATTTTTAAAACAAACTTTTCTGGGAACAAGGAAATTTGGGGGGGAACAAAAGAAATTTGAGGGGAACTGCCCCCGAATGCCCCCACGTGGCTACGGGCCTGAATAGTCGTTAGAACGAAATTACACAATGGGGTGACAAGTTTAACAGCTTAAAGCGTTTCAAACGAATGTACTTGCGAACTTCGCGAATGCCTCGAATCATCTCCGTCGTGGTGCTTTCACAAAAATAACAAACACCAATCAAATTTAGTAAATTGACATTTTCCAGCTCGCGCCACTGACTTGGTTGTTCTGGTTGGAGAAGCTGCCGAGCTTCCATGTCACGTGACTCCGACTTCAAGCAAATCGTCATCCTACGTCATCGAATGGTCACGCAAGAGCGAAGAAATTCCGCTCTTGATGAAGATAGGAAAGCACTTGCTCAAGACGAACCCGAAGTACAAACGTAGGAACTTGTGCTGTGTCTTATTTCCTTTTCTTGTCTTATAGCAAATTACTAAAGAAAGAAAAGAGTGCTTTGCAGTTCTCGTTGATTATCATGTAACCTCAAGTAAATTAGCGTTTCGAGCGATTTGGAAGCCACACAACGTGGTAGGCCTAAATATCTGAGATATTGGCCATTTTCCGCTGCCACAGAATCTGCTTTTGAAATTAACTTTCCAACTTCACTAAATACTGAACTATTATACAATTTTGACTCGGTTGTCTACGAAACTGTGAGCAATCTGCCAGGCAGTACGAAAAATAGTATGTAACGATGTAAACGAGGTCGAAGGTAAAAGAAAGGTCAAGCTTGTCGTAAACAATGATTTTAGTTGGAGACCGTATTACGATCATCTTCGTTAAAATGTGAAATGCGCGTTATATTTGTCCATGCGCTTTGTCTGAAGCATTGATCACCCAGTTGCTTTAATTAATTATCGTAAAGTCACAAATTGGCGTGAGTCAAATAGCTGTGCCTTTTTCATGCTTGACCTGGAAATAAACAGCATTGCTAAAGGTGCTGGAAAAAGTAAACTGGAGGATTGCCAAGGAAGGTGGGTCGTTGTTGTTGTCAAAAACGCACGTCCTACATGTGGTTATTTGAATGCAATCAGCTGTCTGCCACTGAAACTCGGCACATAACATTCAGCACTACCTTGGTATTTTTAGCGTTGTTTGAATGCTTGTGTTAAGCACCTCTGACGTCGAATGGAAACCTCCCCGGGTGCATTTTTTCAACGTCGACAGTGTCTTTGGCAACTTAAAAGAAACTCATTCAAATCGTGCACGGTGGCGGGTGCTTGTAAATTACCTGCTTGAAAAAAATACCATTTTCCTTTATTATGCAGAAGTGTAACCTTCATACACGATAGATTGCAGTGTTTCTCAACCGCAGCTCCGAGAGGCGCGTGCAGCTCCCAAGCACCGTTTGTGCGGCTCTCAGCAGTCTTAAATAACACCTCTAATATTTTGTGTAACAGACTTCGGTCTGCAACGAAACAAAACGTGTTAATTGACGCGTGTTAAACATTTTTTAGTGCGGCTCTCTAACAAAATTGTAGGTCTGCATTTGGCTCCCACAAGCGAAACGGTTGGGGAACATACGCGATAGAGCTAACTGATTCCTGCAACTTTTTGTCCGTTTGTACTCGGCCGCATTAACCGGTTAGGGTATCTTATGCTGACAGACTTCAAATTTGCCAGCAAATATTAACGGGAGTTTGTTCAAAACTTGTAGGGATGCAATAATCTTTTGTCTTTTCCTAATATTAATAGATTTTTACCTTATAAAAACAAAAAATAATAATCGGTTTGCTTTATACCTATAGCCTTTCATTTGCTGTTTTTTCATATTTAGCTCTAAAATCGGAAACTGTCTGGGAAATTATGAGCAGAAATTAGACACTGATTCTCTATTTTGTTGTTTATTTAAGCGAAACACTGACTTTTGTTTACTTAAGCAAAGCACTCATGTTGTCTGCCTGTGTGTATGTGTTTGTTTGTACGCTTACCCTCAACCCCTTCAAAAAACAAGTGCACGCAGCAGCTTGTTTGAGGTTGGACGTGAGGTATACCTTCAATGGCAAACAACTCTCCATGCTAGAAATGCTTTCCGACCTGTTGCTTCACTTGATATTTTGCCAATTGCAATTTATGCAACATTGAAGAGCGTAATCCAAAGGACTTGCAAATTCGGTGAGCTGAAAGTGAAGTGTTGAACAACGGAACTTTGCTTGGAAAATATAAAATGGAAAGGAGAAATTTTGTGTTTGCATGAGTAATTCACCATATTTTAAAACATGCAAAATGGGGTCAAAAATGGCATTTCAATGGCTGTTAACTTCTGCAGAGTTTCAAGTTTCTACATTATATATCAAAAAGAAAAAAATTCAGTATAAACTTTTTACTCAGTAAATAAGAAAAGTAATGCAAATTGTGCAAGAAAGGGGTATCCTGGAAGTATATACTGCAAAATAATTGCGTACGAAAAATTAAATCTTTGCACATCGATTTTTTCTCAGTTGTTAGCCAATGTTCGTAAAACTAGCAAGCCTCTGAAATATAGGAAAGTCGATAAGCTGCGAAATAAACAATTTTGAATATCCTTTTCTTTAAGAACTTCATCAGCATCAATTGAAACAATCACACTTCAAAATTACAGCCGTGTGACATTCGATAATGCTGTTCAAATATTTCCGTACTGTGCATAGCAACACTTTTGTAAGATTTTTAGCGCACTTATAAGTGAAATAAAAGTGCGAACGCAGCATTCCAGTTAAAGTGATTAATAGCACTTGGATGTTTGTTTTAATTTATAAATCCACAAGAAATGCATGAATCAATGTTCAATTTCTCACGTAACAGAGACTTAATTGTTTCATACCTCCTGAATACTAATACAATACCACGGCTCATCGCGCTCAAGGCAAACTTTGCTCCAAGCTGGAAGGCATGGCGTGGAATTTTGGCCTCTGGATGTCATAGGTTGACTACTTCGCGTAGGATAAACGCGACTGGAAAAAAGCAACTGAATTGCGGTTTTCAAACGCGTGTCCCAAGAACACAAAGCTTCCAATGGCCCGGCTTCGATAGTACACTGCGTTCGCTGATATTAAATCTACTTTCGTTTCAGCAAATCAAACAAGCGCCGATCAGATTTTGTTCAGTTTCAAGTCATGTGAAGCACGTAATTGAGAGTAAATTTGTTAAGCACGATTTTTGTTACTTGTGCAATGGGCACAGACAGTGCTTAAATTTGTTAAACGGTGAATTTATTTGCGCTGATTTTCCTGTACAACGTAGGTCGAGTACGTTTGCAAAACGCGAGCTCCACCTTGCGGATTGATGACGTTCGGCTTTCAGACGATGGGTGGTACCAGTGCAAGATAATTTACACTGATGACCAACCCACTCGAAATGGAACGTGGAAAAGATTGATAGTTCATGGTAAGACGTTTCTGCAAGGCCAAGACTACACACAAAGGCATTAGACGTTTTCGGTTTTGTCAGACAAAGGCTGGTTTTTAGAAATGTAAAATTGTACCATGTCAACAGAAAAATAATACAAAAAAATAAATTCATTTTTTTTCTCTAATGTTTTATAGCGTTTTTTTTTCGCTTGCTACAATAACAAGCATTGTAATGTTTGTTTATCTACGGAAAACAGTCATTTGGGTATGCCTGTGAAAGATGTTGTTTCCAGTTTCATATTTTCCTTGTATTCTGCTAAAAATTTTCGCAGTGGCATAAGGCGGAGTGGTTTCTTTATGCAATTAAAAACATTCATCATTTAATCTCAACACTAGCATTACGTTTTCATAAATGTGTTTACATCAAGTTTGGAAAATCAGTTTTTACGCATTAATTTGAAATTGGGTTGTAGCGAAAATTATTCTGATTGTTTTTGGCTGTAGTGGCTTTAGGTAGTTTACGAACAAGCTTTTTTTCATTCGTGTGAAGTTTCTAAGAAAGTTGTATCAATTTGTTCATCATCAGCATTGTTCATGTATAAAAACGAATTAATTGCACGGCAATTATATCTTTATGTACAACTCTCTGTTGGAGATTACATTACAAATCAACGTAGCGCTCGTCTATGACTAGGGGCGCTTTTATAAATCTGCAGGGTTTCCTGCTAATATGAAACTTATTTGATTTAAAAGGGCACAAGTTTGTGATAAGTTTTAAACTTTCTTAAGCTGTTGGTTAAATAGGTTATTTTGTATACTGATATAGTCGGTTGATAGTTATACTCATTCCTTCCACCCTTCGCAGTTTGTAACATTGCATAAACGTTACAAAAAGTTATTCGAGTTACTTTGAACACTCAAAGTCACAAAGCACAATTTCACTTGTCTAACCCTACTCTTCTTTTCTTAAAGCTGCCAAAGATAGATTCTGCGCTTGTGTCATAAGCTTGCAATTAACTAATCTACTTGAATTTCAAACTTGGAAAAACGACAGAAAATGCTCTATAATAAGACATACAAATGTTTACGAAATCATCTCGCAGATTTTGTTTTTTGCTTTATATTCAAGTTTGAATCTGCAAGGTTGTGTAAAACAAATATCAAGTTACTTCATTGAACACGGTCTTGTTATTGACGAAAATGTTCGCTCATGCCCGACCAAGTGAATAATCTAAATTTAGCGGAGACCCTCGGCTTAATAATTTACTGTAATTGATCCACTTGTCCACTATGGGATCACGTGCCCGCGTAAAAGCCAATCACGCTTCGGTAAGTTGAAAGTGGTTGAGTGCCTGTTAAGCCTGTCACCAGCACTTACACTTTGCCGCGCTCACATATATTCAAGAGAATTTCCTTCTGCTGTGTATCGCGAAGTGAATCAATCTTAGTCAGCTTTACTGTTACCGTTTCAACATCAGCGCTTGAGGACCTTCTTGTTTCCGTATAGGCTGACAAGTGTCATGAAATACAACCAACAAAACAAGTTCTAGCTTTGCAGCCAGCTGTCTGAGGAAATCTCCAACCTGGTCTTCCATCCCTTTGCAACGATTCAGGCTTGCACTTATCATTTAGCAATAATAGCAAAGCCACCGCAGTGACCATGCATCAAGCGAATCAGTCGCAATAATTTATTTGCACAAGGAAACTAGTTTCGTGTTCGACACATCTTCAGTCCTTATGTTCGACACATCTTCAGTCCTTATTCAAATTTTTCTATTTGAATAAGGACTGAAGATGTGTCGAACACGAAACTAGTTTCCTTGTGCAAATAAATTATTGCGACTGATTCGCTTGATGTATGGT
>JGI24159J19872_10004562_pt1 | contig 17674 bp, 13 predicted proteins | sample Ectturendosymbi4_FD_19872 | JGI IMG/M metagenome (IMG submission 19872) | reverse complement strand
TAAACTTTTCTGCGTTCTCTCAATGGCGAGTCAGGTCGCGCTTCGCACCTCGTGTATAAATTCGATAAACAAATTGCAAGGTACAACAATTCTCAGATAAAGATCCTTAATTTGTTTGAACTCCCACACATTCTAGCTGCTTATACATCTAAAGCAGGGGTGACGAACCTATTTGCTGTCGCCGGCCACTTTGTCAGTTACCGCTGAGTAAGCAGGCCGCACAACTTTTTAGTCATTCTATGAAACGTGTTAAAAACGAAAAAAATTGTTCCTGAATTAGATAAAAGGTTTGTACTACGTTTATATGATTCCTGCGTGATATGCGCGTAATTCAATCTGGCTATCTGCTTTTGATATCGCATTGCAAAAATTAGAAGCGAGTCAAAGAAAGTTCAAGACTGCTGGTCTTGCCTGAATGCTTCGCAGGCTGCACGAAATTCTTTTGCGGGTCTCATGTTCGTCACCTCTGATCTAAAGCGAAACTGCAAATGACAAATTAGATGAACAAAATGGTTTTCAGGGATAGAAAGAGGTGGCGAATTAAGCAAATTGACGAATTAGATGATGTCGAATTAAACGAACAGAAATGTACACAAAAGATAGGGATTCTGCCGGGACTGATGAAAAAGTGACGAATTAAGCGAATTGATGAATTAGACGAGTTCTATTGTATTTATCTAATTATGGTATGAATTACTTTGTTTGTCTGTTATAGATGATAACTTTTGAACCAGAAGCTGTAGCAAGTTGATGAATGTATCAAAAGACTTAGATTGTAGCCTAGTTTCTAATAAAAACATGAGTGAAATACTCCGATCTAGCAGTTTAGGCCTAGGCCAGATGAAGTGGGCCAAAAAGGCCCAAAACTATTCCACTTTTCATGTCACTTATAAAACATCCAAAACCCAAAACCAAAAGAATTTTTTTTCATTGTAGACTTGATGACTTTCCAGGTCTTTTGACGTTTTGAAGTTTGAACAGCTCTCTAGTGCATTTAGGGGCAGAGTTATGCCCACGCAAAGACACATGCAAACTGCTGGTTTTAGGACGTCAATATAGTGGCTGTGAAGGTGTTAACATGTTTGCTACCGGTGTACAAATGTATCGTACCTAGAAATCCCACATGAGCTGCTAATTTTGTGCCACTTTGTAACTCCATAACTCACCAGTGGATTGTGCTAGAGAGCTGTTCTAACCCTCTAAATACTTGGCAAGTCTTTGAGGCTACACTGAAAACAAATTTTTAAGTTGTTTTTCAGTTTTTGTGTGGGTAACGTCATAACTAAAGTAGGTTTACGTCACTTTGGCTCACTTCGTCAGGCCCTGGGCCCAAACTGCTAGATGGAATTTTTGACTGAAGTTTTTATTGGAAACTAGGTCAAAATCTGAGTCTTTGGGCTTTGATTGATTTTCTGAGGTTTTGGGTTCAAAAGTTTATGGCTTAAAAGCAACAAATTAATTATCTAATTAGGGGATATATTATTTTATTTTTTATCAAAAAAATTTTTTTTTCATTGCAAACTACAAGACTTGCCGAGTGTTCAGTGTTTGAACAGCTCTCTAGCGCTTAAAGCACTGGGTTATTCTCACGCAAAGCCATGTGTGAACAGGCTGTTTTCACGTGAAACGCTTGAATTAACCTGGCACTGAAGGTGTTAGCCTCACAGCTTACTTTCAGCACACTTATCAGGACACATGAAAATACCCAGTGATGCCGTGTTTCATGCGCAAACAAGCACAAAGTAAAAATATAAAAAGATAATGCAATGTTTATTGCCTGTAAATTTCTACCAATCGTTTCAACCCTGTTCAGGCGCAGTGAAAAAACTTTTGCATTTGTACCTTTGGGTGAATTGGCCAAAAACTATCAGACTTCTAAAAGCAAAAGTTTAACCTGGCATCTGATTGTAAGTATATACACAAATTTGCATGCCCTGACAGGAAAGGTATTACAAACTTAAACTAGACCGCCTCGTGTTAGTAATTTTCATATTAAGATAGTGCTTACTTGTGTATGAGAATTCTCATACTTACACACAGTTACCAATGGTTGTCTATAGGCACTAGCCTTTTCTTACTTGGAAGTACGATTATATTGGTGCATGTGTCTCTGATGAAGAAAAAGGCTTTTGTCACATGATTCCACTTTTGATGTTGCCAGGAGAGTTGCAAAAACATGGCCTTTTTGCCTGTAAGTCAAGCCAGGTCAAGAACGTTTTTGTTGATATGTGGAAAGTGGTAAAAGGTGCTGCTTAGTTCAGGGCATGGTGTAGGCTTGTAGTTAGGTGCTGTGTCTGGTTTTATGAATCATTGCTAATGTAATGTATAAAATATAATGGTCAACACCTTGTGTTAGTACTGCTTTACCTTGACAATGAAGAAAGCTAGGAAATTGTACCTCATGGTCTGTACATATTCTGGTGTGGTGGTTTCAAACCACTATTTGCAAAAAACGTAGCTGTTTTCGAAGCAGGATTGCAGCTGTGCTGTCGGCTGAATTGTGATGCTTTTGTGAATGACTGCTCTTGTAAGGTACAACATAATTTGTATATAAACATTTTTGTACTGCTTTAGATGAACGATTAGAAACTTATAATAAAGTTGCTATTTCTCTAATTAAATATTACTTTCATCTGCCAATACTGTCAAATATGAGTAGAAAGGGATATGAAGAAATCTTTATGCATGAAGATTCTGAAATGAGTGACTTTGAGTCCAGTGAAGACAGTAATGATAAGTTTGTTGCTGAGTGGCTTGGTCTGTCAGTTACACCAAGTTCTTCAAGTTCTTCAGATAATGATGATGATGATGGTGCTGAGATTCTGACCAATCAGCCAGGAGGTTTGGGATCGATTGGAAGACGTCCAGCGGTATCACTGTGTGCATTGTGATGTGGCTTTTTGTGTCGTCATCTGGTTCCATCATTATCATAGAAGGCAGATCTATGAGTATTCAGTTAATCTGTATTTTTTCAACCTCATGCTTGTTTGCGCATGAAGCACAGCTTCAATGAGACTGCTGGTAAGTTATAACTTTGCAACAACCAACAAACATTCCACTTAAATATGGCATCAATGAGACCATTGGAAGGCTGGAACTTGTAAGAAAAAAGCATAAGACTAAGAGGTTACATTGAGATCATTAACGCTTTGAGAGTCAGCCTACGATATATTTGTACCTAGATTTCGGCCTACAACCAGCAATTTTCGGTTGCCTTACCAACGTCATAGCTCCTCCACCAATTGCGCTAGAGAGCTGTTCAAATCCTCAAATGGATCGGCCAGTCTTCTAGTCTGCAGTCGAAAAAAATTTTTTGGTTGGAGGTTGCGGATTTTTTGTGAGTGACGTCATAAGTGAAGTAATTTTGGGTTCATTTTGGCTCATGTTACCTGGCCTAGGGCCCAACCGTTAGGCCAAAGTATTTCGCTGAAGTTTTTGTTGGAAACTAGGCTCGAGTTCGAGTCTTTCGAGCTATTGATCGACTTTCTAGTGTTTCTGGTTCGAAAGTTGTGATCCAGAATAAACAAATTAATTGATTATCTAATTAGCTAATTAGTCAAATATTTTTATTAGTTTAGATCAGGGTTTTTTTTAAGGTGTTTTAGGGACCCGATTCAGGTCCTTAGAATCGGCGAAAATAATCATCGGGTCCCTATAAAGTCAGAGAAAATCGGGTCCCTAGAATCAGAGAAATCGGGTCCCTACAAATCCATAGCGGGTGCCTAACATTTTTCTTAAAAAAAAACCCTGGTTTAGATCATAAATTTTGAACTTGAAACCCCAGCAAGTCATCCAAAGTATCAAAAGACTGACATTGTAGCCTAGTTTCCAATAAAAACTTCAATGAAATACTACCATCTAACGGTTGGCACCCAGGGCCAGGTAGAGTGGGCCAAGGTGGCCTAAAAGTCCTCCACTTATGATGTCACTCCAAAATATCTTTACCCCCCAACCAAAAAATTTTTTGGAGTGCAGACTAGAAGACTTGTCGTGTCTTTTGAGCCTTTTATCGGGTCTGTAGCGCTGACCAGACCGGAGAAATTCCTGCGCAAAGCCACGTGCGTTTCGGTGTTTTTTTCTCAAATCCCCAAAAGCAGCCAGACGAAAAAGTGTTAACATCTATATTTTGTGTTTATTTTTTAGAATGACAGAATGAATGGCTGCATATCAAAACGTTTAACAAAGGAAGGGGACTCAAACAAATCAACACCTGTTAAACAGAATCGTCTGCCAAAAAAAAGGAAAAACACACAATGGTTTCGTGTTGCTTATAGAAAAAAACCATGTACAAATGATGCTGTCATTGTAATATCAGATGATGATGAACCTGCTGTTTCTGTTTGTAATGAAAATCATGGCAAGTTGCTTACATCAACATCAGCTGCTGCAAAAGCATCAGTTGTATTAAACTCAAATGCTGTACTTCAGCATGACAAGTTGTCAACCACTGATGCTTATATTAAAGATGGATCATCCAGGTCTGATGAAATTGAAAAAGTGTCAACAGTAGTGTGCAACGATGTGAAAGAAAGTAAGCCACATGATGGTTTTCAAGGTGATCAAGTTCCTTACTACTTAAAAGACTTCAAGCTTGTCATTGATACTGTGCTTAGCATAGACGATGATGCAAAGCTGTTTGAATGTGAAGAAGATTCTGTTTGGATAAAGAAATTCCAGAGACTAGATGTTGCATGTCAACAGTTGTATGTTCGGCTCTACCATCGCAAACCTTCATGGTTACCTTTGCACAAGGTGTTTATTTTGTTATGTTAATGCTTTTCATTTCACCTGCTGGTGATAACACACTGGTCTTTGCATAATGGAGTGGTTGCTTCAATGCTTGTCAGTATAACTTAGGTCTGTGTCTTTTTTGTTTTTGATGCATTTCATATTACAGTTTATTGAATGGAAAGTCATTTTTTTCTATAATGTGTATTGTTTATTCATACTTGGACATTCTTACTGTATTCATATCACTACTGATTGATTTGAAACAGAAAAAGCAACCTATTCAAATTGTATTACATAAGTTAAAGTAAGAAAGAACCCAGGAACTATAACTAAAGTCTGCACTTGATTGCTGTTGTGTGTCTTTTTTGCAGTCTGTTTGGTAAGTGATGCTCTGTGCTAACATTTTGTTAAATGCTGACATACTTTTTCTGCAGATTTCCTACTCTACAATTCCCGATGTACCTGGTGTTCTGAAATTACTCTCTGCGGAAGGCTTGCTTTTGAGCAGTGAGCACGAAAGTAAAAACACTTTATCTATTTCTGAAATGCTACAACTAATTCAAGCCCCTGCTATCAAAATTATGGGAAAGTCATTTCATTTGCAGGCATGTAGTTAGTGCTGATTGATACTTCATACGTTCAATTTTAGAAGTAAGTTTTGAAAGTAGTTTACTGTGGTTGCTAAACTGATATTCTGAAGTGTGACCTGTTGATGTGATGTACTTTACTGGGGAAAGGTGCTTGATGGGAAACGTCATGTTTTGAAGTAAAGTAGTTTGCACAAGGACTTGTAATATGGAGTCATAATGATAGCCATTGCTGTGTGGAAGAGTGAGTCAGGATCAATGACATAAACATCCACATAAACGAGAGTCACAGTCAGTGGGTTGTGGTTTACTATTTTTCAAATGTTGGCTGAGCTCAAACTATATTTTGTCTAATATATTTTTGCACATGTTGCAGTCACTGTATTTCCATATGAAACGTGCTGACCTAAACTGGATTTGAATATGTAGCTTAAATTTGTTCCTGGTTTATTGATCACTGATTTAGTCAATGCCATCAGGGATTTCACCACGTTGAGATATTTCTTGGTGTAAAAGTATTTAAAGGATTTAGATTCATATTTATTTTTTATCTAGAAGGCTGAGTCCCCTTTCTTTTAGTTTGGTCAATACCACCTCTGTACGAACATGACTTGATAACCTACCTAAAGGAAGGCCCAGAAAGTGGGACAATGCTTTATTGTTTCTAAATGTATTTGGAGATGATCTGCGCTTGTCTTTTGTCCTCATCATTGTTTTGCCTTGCAAAACATACTTCCATCATTGTGAAAAGCTGAGTTTGACGTTACTCTTTTGTGCTGCAGACGAATTGCAATAAACAAAATATCGTGAAAGGCATTTTGCAAATATGCGAAAAGCAACGAAGCATTGCATTCGGCAGCAGCATGGCAGACGTCGTACGTAAAAAAGCTCAAAAAGCCCTTGGCGTTTGCTACAAAGTGGCTCCCATTCCTAAAAAGGTTTTCAACAGGTAGTACTGTTTGCGAATTACTTATGCATTATTTGTTCATGGCATGTTTTTTTTCGCTGAGACATTTCGGTCATTTATCCCACAATACTATTAAATAGCATTCAAACTCCCCGTAACAGCCTTCACTTGCCTACCTTTTCAGACTTGTAACCGAATTGACTTCATTTTTTTCAGTCATTTCTTTTGTGCGTGAAATTGCTTGAAATGCTACGTACCATTAAGCTAAGAAAAAAAAAACTGTCTGGATACATATATACATCTACGTATTACTTGACCAAATCTATGGAAAAGATATTAGCATTGGGTGCTTGCTTTACTTAATGCTGGTTTCAGGATGCTTCTAGTGTTCGATGTGACAAAAGGTATTGTAGACGACTCTGAATACTCTCTCACCGGAACAAGCCAACCTCCCTTTTATGGAAAACATCCTCAGTTGTCGTCTATTTTACTGGCAGGTAGTTGGTTGCTTTTTGTCTTCTGAATAAACGCAGACCCGTTTTTTTCCTTGAGACGTTTCGGTCATTTTTTATGAAATACCGTGAAAACTTCTGTTATCTTTCGTTTTCAGACTTTTTCTCCAAATTGGAGTACTTTATTTTCTTTTTTGTTTTTCTCTGTCAAATGAACTGAAAATTGCACATGAACTACAAAAAGTATGCTATACTAGCGAACATGTATTTATCAGTATTCACTGGGCTACCTTTTCGGACATCTTTTGACCAAATATACTTAAAATGTTTAGGTCATTTTTGAAAAAATTTGGTCAATGATGAAAAAAGCCTATACGCGTATAACCAGCAGCATAACGATCGGGACAGACATTTTTTCGGTCAGGGAACTTAATGATAATTTCTAAAAGGTTCTGAAAACCGCACTGACCTTGCTTTCTTCAGTGTTAATCGTATATATTTTCTAACTGCACGCCAGGTCAAAGCATCCCGAGTGCCAGAGCATGGTAATTAAGGTGCACTTAGGTGCTGGCCTGGAAAATGAACTTCAAGGGCCTGGCAACCTGCATTTAAGGCAAAGGTTTGAATGTGGATAGTTGGTTGCACATTAGGGGAACAACTGCGGGGTGCTGGAAAAATTGTTCTTAAACATAATGGAATTGTTCACGAAGCTGAAACTGGCCATTGGACTACTTCCATCGCACGAAAATATCTTTCCGAAATACGGCATTGCCACTATTATGGAGATATCTTGTATTCATACTAAAATGTGTATTGAAAGTATGATTTTCAAGTACAATTTTTACTAACATGCATCGCGAATGATAAAGATTTTTTAATTCGAAATGACGTTTCTGACTTGTTTTCCAGGTTTGGGAAGAACGGTGTACCCCAGTTATACAATTAGTCGTCCCACTGCAATATTTCAAACAAGGCAAGATTTGCTAGAATACGAAGCCGCTTGCCAACTGCAGCTCGACGCAATGAACGCCTGTGAAGCAGGAAATTGGCGGGTGATATATGTTGATTTGCTTTTCGTTAAATTCTACCGTATTGGTTGTTTTTTCGGTTATGTTTGGTTGTTTTAACTGAGAGTTTTCAAAGCCTTTTTTGTGATATAGTTTTGTCCTTGTAATATATTACCGTTGTTGATGGAAAGTATGTTGTTGACTGCACGTGTTTCGGGCTTAGGCTGTAGACAGTTTTTACTTCAACTTTGCTTCGACACTTGACGGTCAAAATTCGTCTCTGACTTGTGAGAATGCTGCTTCGATCAGGGTATTAGTTTTCATTGTAGGCGCGGAATATTCACTTAGAATTTGAACACAATTTCCTCTCTCGTGAAAGCAATTGTACTTTAAAGTTGAAAATCGCCAATAGCGTATACTGTATTATTTTTTAAAAGCTGATTGTGCATTTGGTTCCGTCGCCATTTTCATCATGTAGAGGTTACTGTGAATGCACACCCTCAAGGCAAAATAGCGGATAATCTTGTGCAGCCATTATCCCACCAGGGTTTTGCGCGTCTGTCGTGCGTTGATGCAGATGTGACAAACATTGTGTCAAGGTTGTTTGCGTCCGATACTTAACTCTTGTTCTGACATGAAAACGTATCTTTTCGTTGTTGCAGCTGGTTTCTCACATTTAACCTTGTTTTTTGATGGTCGCCAATTGTCGGTTGCTAAGAAACAAGAACGATAAACGATTTGGATGAAAATAGTTGCGTGTGCTTTTATCAGGCGCCGCAGGTAACACCAAAGAACGAAAGATGGCAACTTTTGAAACGAGAAAATTCTGTCAAAACTATGTATGCCGCTTCACGATGCATAACCACTAAGTACGGCTTTCCTTATTATGCGTTATGTGAACAATGCAATCTGCATCAGATCTTTTTAAAGAATCAAAATTTTTCGCTGTTTTTCAGCTCGCCTCAGAAATTTGCGAGAAAGCTGAAGAATTGCGCATGCAACTGAGCGAAGATTCGAGAACCTACGCTGAGAGCCTGCCGTGCTTTCTTCGAGGGTTTACTTCCTTCTCTGTCTACACTCGCATAAGATCACTTCAGGTTTGTACCGAAACGCTGGATTTTGGGAATTAAATTGCAAAAACCCGTATTTGCAAAGATGCTCCAAAAGACTACCCGCTTGGGTTCTTGGTATTGGTGCTTATATATAAATGTTGTTACGGCAAGTTGCGTGTATCTGTTAGTCAGTGAGACACGCACTTTTCGTCATTAATTTTATGCGCGCTCGTTTCTGTGTTTATCAGCTCGGGCTGTTAATGTGACCGGGCTCAGTTTTGTGTTACAGTGAGAAGCGACATGTCGTTCTTAACCGTACTGGCGGTGCGTTGTGTAAAAGAATAAATTTATTTAGTATGAGCTCACATTGCATGAGCACGCGTTGCTTAAATACTACTCCAGTGTAAGGGCTGAGGAGCCTGCAATGTAAAACAAGCGAAATAAACGCTTCCACGTTTGAAGGTTGAAATTCTTCAGCGGCTGAAGGAATACAAGAAAGCGTCTATGCTGCTCCGGAAGCTTCTGGAACAAAAGCACTTTTGCATTTCAAGGAGGTTTGCCGCCCTAGAGGTTACTTGCAGCGCTTCGCAAAAACTGTGTCATTTGACCGCGGCATTGTCGGCTGCGCTACTTCATCGCGGTTGATCTCTTAGGTCGCCTCTGTTTGATACGTCATCTGTTTGATACGTCATTCTTTAATGTGGGTCAAGCAAACGTTGAAACGTGGATTTAACGCAATTGACTCAAGTAGAACAAAGGTTACGGCCGCCAAAAGTAGCCCGTCAACCTCTTTTTTTCGCTGAGACATCTGGGTCATTTCTTCGCTGGAACGTTTTGCTCACTGTTGTATTAAAACCTCCCATAACCGTGTTCATTGGCCCTTATTTATTTTCAAACATTGTGACCGAAATGACTTAATTATTTTCGGTTATTCCAAAAAAATTTCGGTCTATGGCCGAAAAATGACCAAAAAAAACCAGCCAGCAATACAAGTGCTGGTTTCACACCATCTTCGTTCGGCCAATCATAAACGATCACACTCCCACGCTGCAACTGCAAGCACGTCACAACTTGATTCTTAGCATGGCGCAGGCGAATGTTATCAGGAAAATATCGGACAGGTTTTTATGACAATTTGTGCTGTTTGCGTGACGTCAGGTCACTACGTAGTACTGATGTTTTTCTCTGCGTAGCTGGTGTGCTCCTAACTGTGGAATCTCTGAAAGCGGTTGAATCGCTGTAGCAATAACCAGCACTTGAACGTCCATCTTCGCCAGCGTTAGCAAAGCCTTTGTGCTAATAAAGATGTTGTTCAAACTGTTAAAGGAACTTTGTAGTTTTTCCCATGTATGCTCTAAACAAGGGGTCTACTGTTCGCAGGCCAAATCCGGTCCACGAAGCCATTTTGTTAATAAAGAAAACTCGAAACAATCGCATTGCGTAAGTTGCCCTGCCCTCGAACTGTTGTATAGTAGCTCACGTGGCCCTCTGACAAAAATGTAAAGTATTTTGTGTCTAATATGCAGTATTCATACTCTGTGCGACGCGCTTCAAAAGACATCGAAACGTGACTTTGGATGACAGTGAATTGTTTCAGCTTACGCTATGTTTGTCTTTCCACATCGTCGCGTTTGTGTTTATTTACTTGCCGCCGGGCTTTTCCAGAGGTTACTGGGCCGAGCGCCTGGCCCTGAACTACGACCAACACTTGCGTGACCCCGTCTCGTCGTGGAACGCAATCCAGGACGCATTGCGAGACGAACTGGTGCGGGGAAAATACAAGGTCGCTTTGAAGGAACGAGCTGATAAGCTGAAGAACAACAGCGAGGTGAAGTCGCTCGAACCATTGGATCTCTGCAAACCCTATGAGTTCCTGAAAGCGAAAGAGGTTGGTGGTCGTTGCGTCCGCGTCTTGTCGGCTTTTTCTTTCTTTGCTAAACTTGTTGCTGCGCAAACATTCGGTATATTGACTTGGGCGTTTCGATAGAACAAGTACTTGAGTAAGATTTCATTGTCCCGTCCGATGTGACGGTTGACGCTGCTGAGGCAAGTTGCTCAAAACGACTCGCTTTTTTCCGGTGCAAGACTCGGCGATGAATGGTTGGGGGGACGGGACGGGGGCTCTCTCGTCTGCAAAAAAAAACGATTTTTGAANAAGGCGGTTCAGTCTCAGTGTTCAGTGAACATCAGATTGAATNAATAGGTGCCTTGCAGTCATTTTTCTCGTTCGCACTAAGAGCAGATGCTCAGCTCAAAATGTTCTGCAAGAAACTCGCTGCAAGGATTAAAATGCGCAGATTGACTCGCTGCAAGGATTAAAAGGTGCAGATTGACTCGCTGCAAGGATTATAAGGTGCAGATTGACTCGCTGCAAGGATTAAAAGGTGCAGATTGACTCGCTGCAAGGATTAAAAGGTGCAGATTGACTCGCTGCAAGGATTAAAAGATTGACTCGCTGCAAGATTGACTCGCTGCAAGGATTAAAAGGCGCGGGTTGACTGCGCAGGGTGCAGATTGACTCGCTGCAAGGATTAAAAGGCGCAGGTTGACTCGCTGCAAGGATTAAAAGGTGCAGATTGACTCGCTGCATGGATGAAAAGGCGCAGGTTGACTCGCTGCAAGGATTAAAAGGCGCAGGTTGACTCACTGCAAGGATTAAAAGGTTCAGATTCAACTACCAAAGCTAAACAACACGCCTCATGCTTCTCACCCCTTCCTTTTCTACAAACAATTCATCAAAATGATACAACAGCACAGTATCACACAGAAAGAGATACTTAGAGGAAAAATGAAAGAAATCTACGCTGGAATAAAAACAACAAAACCTTCCACACTTTCACAACTGGAAACGCGCTCAGGTATAACTAAACCAAATTACAATTGGATCCACCACCCAATCTTACCAAATTATTTGAAAACGTTTAACTTCAAACATACCAATAATATCTTACCACTGCAAGCGAAATACAAACAGAACGTCCCCTCATTGAATCCGTATTGCTACTTATGTAAAGAAAAATATGAAAACGATGTACACCTTTTTCACAAATGAATAAAAATCCAACCTCTGTTGAACTACGCTGCGTCAATTTTTCAAAAAATTACAGGACAACACGCGACATACTTCCACGATTCAATTAGAATAGTTTCACACACCCCTACCCTCTACAACATACCACAGTGACCTAACCCCCTAGCTAAACAATTTACTCTCTTTCACCATATGGAAAACCCGAAATAAGTGCAAAAACGAAAACATCTCAAATCTGCCACCTTATCTAATAAAATCCTTCAAAACTTCCTTGAATTCAATGCAGAAATGATATGAAACACGAGATAAGAAACCTTACCATGAGATGATAAACGCCATAAAAACCGCAATAACCCAACATACCTTCCCTTCCCTCTTCCAAATAAAAGCATAACTACCTCTTCCCTGCTTACACCTGTTTTATATCGCCAACGTCTGACGTGATACATATTTATTTCCTTTTGCGAATTTTATGTTTAAAACTTATCCAAGAGTAACTATTGCTTTTCATGTTCAAAGTTGTGTCTTACGTTTCTCGACTATATTAATATCACCGGAGCTTCGTTCCTGAACGATTTATCCTTTACAGACACAAAGCTAGAAAAGAAAGAAAAAGTGCGGCGCTTCTGCAAGCTTATAGTTTTGACCCTACCCTTTGTTTACTTTCTGAGGTTGAAATGCTTAAAATCATGCTTTGCATTTCCCACGCAGCACCTCATTTATTGTACTTTCCATAAACAAAATATCTTGCCTCATGTTTCTAACTCCCGTTAAGTTTGAAACATATTTCGGTTCATCATTTTCTGGTCTGTTGCCCCACTGCTAAAGGTGGGTGCGCTGGAGTGGGTGGTGGACAAAAACAAAAAAAAAGAAAGGTGCAGATTGAAATCTAATAACTCGCTACTGGAATCGGATAATTTGCTAAGTAGGTCTCAGCTTGCTACTCGAAAGCAGCGTAAGTGGTAAGTCGGCAGCCGTCTGTCCAGTTTAGCACGAAATCGAAGGTCAGTGTAGAAATTACTGGTTTGAGCTACTATTGTAGTTTGATGCAGTTCTGAACACATGCAGGTGACGATCGCGGGGAGGATATTACCGAAGCGGATGCAAACTGGAAAAGCTCGTTTCATGGCCAGAAATCCAGGTCCTGAAACTGACGACGTTGTTCTCTGCTCAGTCGAGGAACTTGCACTTGCTCATTACAAGTGAGATTCATTTTTTGTTGAAAACTTTTGTTTTTGACCAATATAATTTATATTTGAAATTACGCGCAGCCGCTTCCAAATCACTCGGTGCTAAAATATTAAAAATTTGATGGTTTTATGTCGCAGTGATTCTTTTTCTCACCATGGGCTAAACCAGCTATGTCCAATCTTCGGGCCGCATGCGGCCCAGTTTAGGTTTTCGCTGAAGTAAAAGTCTCCTACATGTTGACAACTTGTTCTTGTCCTTGTCTTAATAATCTTTAATTTGATATTTTTGATGCAGGTGGTCTTCAGTGCCACTTTATCACGTCTGTTACCATTGTAGTTAGGATTCTAACACTTTCAGGACATTAGCTCAAGCTAAATTAAGTTTGCTAAGATCAAAGTAAGCCATTCAGTGTGCGGCCCTCATTAATATGTTATTCAGTGTACGGCCCTGGTTAAGATAGTGACATAATTTTTAGCTCAGCAAGCCATTTGGGTTGGACATACCTGGGCTAAGCTCACAAACAATAACTTTCAAATTTTCTGCTGTTTTTGACGATGGTCTTCTAACTTTATTTTCCATGCGCTGTGTCTCCTCTTGACCTTTTTCACGCTTATTTTTTGTATAAATAGAAGCGAAGGATACGAGCAAGGGATGCACGCGGAGGGGGGAGTCTTCTCTTGCCTCTTTGGTTTGCTCATGTGGGACATCATCTTCATGTCCGGCATTCCCGATGTATTCCGCACGCCGTATCAGGTTTGTTGTAGCTTGGTTTGCAACTGGGCACGTAGGGTTGTTCGGAAACAATAGAATTGTAAGTGAGATTCTGACAAGGCCATCCTGTTTCCGTAAATTTTTTTGCTGTTTTAATGAAAAGTCATTTGTACCAGCGAGACATGATAAAGGTATCAAGAATAATTGCTTGTCTTGTGCAAGAAAAGTTAGCAGAGGCGGATCCTGGTTAATTTTGCTTATAGCAGCTCTAAACAAGGGTGTTTTTGTCTCCGTTTTCATCAGTAATCGATTGCATGATCATAGTATTTAACGTTGTCAAACTCCGCTGCCGCATTTCGCTGAGTCATCATCGCTCTTCCTGCAGAGTCACCCTCTGGACCTGCACACAGACGAGTTCTACCAATCGAGGAAAGGCGAGATTGACGCGAGACTCCAGCACATACACGACTGGGAGACCGATGATTTCAGTGTTTCCCAGCAAATCATGGACACGTGGGAGAAACACTTCGACGTGTCGTGCTTCGGCATGAGCTGGGAAAGGTTTTCGTCAGCCCAGCAAGCTGTGGTGAGGCAGGTTGCACTCAAATGTTTCCAATCTTGACTTCGCCGCATGATTCCGCGCGTAAGCGACATCGAACTCGTGTTGAGCACAACTCAGCGTCTCGTACAACCAGTCTTCTTAAGTTTTAAGTTGAAAAAAAAAACAACTTGAAAACAATCTTTTTAAGTTTTTTCTTTGGTTCAATTAACGTTTTTTCGTTTTTTAAGATTATAAATCATTACAACTCGAAAATGTGGACGTTGCGTGGTTGTTGGTTGTTGTTGCGCCTGTGATGCAGTTGGTGATCTGAGAAAGCTCCAGGCGTTAATGGACAATGTATCGAGAACTTTGTCGGTTTCAGAGTTCTGTTGTGAACGCTTGGCGATGCGTTATGATATACAACTACGTCAACACGCGTGTTTTTCGAAAAAGTATGCAAAAAGCGCAAAAACTCTCTCGTCGTCAGGTAAAACAACAAGTTGCAATCATTTCCCCTCCCCCCAAAGAAAAATATCAGTCGGTTGCGTCCCTGCCGTGAATTGTCACTGAAACGTGGATATGTGCAAGTCTGAATCACCGCAAAGTGATCAAAGCAGGGCACGGCAGGCAGGTTCGTCGAAGGTTCAACAGCGAACCTGTAGCGTTTGAATTTAACCGACGCTTAAATTAATGGTCCGCGCAAACCCGTTTCTATTGCCGCGTTTATTAATTTTAATACTTTGACAACTTTTAAGCTTTGCTCAGTGATGATGACAATTCGCTTTTCTACAGATTTGCAAATTTTAGCACAGCACGCGGTTTCAAGTGATCTCTTTGTCGAAACTCTCAATTATTTCCATTATTCCTTTATCTATCTTTATCACCAGGACCTGGCCAAGTGCATCGGTGGACCCTTGCTGTCGAAAATACTAAGAATCCTAAGCATGGACTTCCGGCACCGAACAAGCGGCATGCCCGACCTCACTGTCTGGAGCCCTTCGTGCGGCACCTACAAAGTAAGTCGTCGGGTTTGACTATTGTTAAACGCAACCCCAGCATGATTATTACGTCACAACGTTTCAGTGTCTGTGGCGCCACTACTTTCGGTTCCATCACAAATGCCTTTACTTCGTAAGCAGCAGATGGTTTCCTTGCAACACCTTCTTTTAGTGCCAGTGGTGATTTTCAACGTTATTCTAGCGTCAAAACTCAACTCGGCGAAACTAGTAAGTTATTGACAGGAAAGAGCATGGCGTTGGAGCTTGCCAGTTGTTGCGAAAGGATATAATTTTTTCGAAAAAAAAAACAAGTTCAGACAGCGCCGAGAGCGTTATTGGGCTGCAGCGAGTTATTCTACCATTTCCTTGTTTTGTTTTTGTGCACAGTTGGTCGAAGTGAAAGGACCCGGTGACCGTTTGCAGAGCAACCAGAAGCTGTGGATGCACGACCTCGTCTCGCTCGGGGTCAGCGTCGAAGTCTGTCACGTGACTGCTCATGCGAGCAGAAAGCTGCAAGCGACGTAGACAGTGATGCAACCACAGAGCTAACGTCATGTCGTCACTGGTTACTCGTCGGGTGTACATAATCGCGTTGACTTGCGATCAATACCGCCAACCAACTCCTTTGTTGCGTCACAATCAACGTGAATCTCGATCGCCGCTACCGTGCGAAGAAGCAGGGCGCAGTCCAACTCGTTCTGGAACCGTTGTACAACAATTGTTTTGAATTACTCGCCATTCTTGTCCAGCTGTGACGTCACAATGACGGAGTTCGAGCTGTCGATTCAGCTTTGTGCTTTTCGAGCATTGTGATGTGTGACGTTGAAGTGCACGGCCTGCTCCATCGTTTGATTGCGTCTCGGCGGAAATCGGCCACTTGCCATCGATTCTTTGCCATTGCAGTGAACCTGTGTCGTTCATAGCTGGCGCCCCCACCCCACACAGCTTTGTTCTTGCACGAGGTGTCAAGTTGGTCCTTCTGCAGCCAAAAGGACAAATCACAAACGCTACCCCAGCCAAAAATCTAATTCTAAAACTGATAAAGCCGTTCTTACATTTTCTGCGTGAATGTTTTATAAGTATTTTTCCTGCGTTAATCTGTGTCTTTTTTATGCGTTGCACGCCTTCCTTCCCAACTCTTGCTCGATTTGCAGAATTGTCTATTTCATCGTCTGGCATTGCTGTGAAGAGCCATTCGCCTGGCAGTGCTCGCACGCTCTTTTACTTGTTTCGTTTCCCAAAGACGGCGATCTTGGCTTGAACGAATTCCAAGTGTTCCCAGAGCACCTCGGTCGTTTATGGAGTCTTGCTATGAGAAACAACTCGTGCTCAACTTTACTGTAATACCCTGGGGAAAAAAGCCGCCTCACGCCCGGGTTTTTAATCGAAATGTGCTGAGGTCCTCGCGCTGCTTCGTTTGTTTGTTCTGAAGATGCGGTGGAAGCTCGCTCTGACATGTTGTGCTCACGAAAACTTCGTTCGGTTGTGTACGCCGCTGTAGTTCGGGCGCGCAATCGATTCGGTTCGGGTTAAACCAGTGGTTCTTAACCTGGGGTAAATTTACCCCTGGGGGTAAATTTCATCTTCCAAGGGGGTAAATTTACTGAACCATAAATTTCAGCAAATGGAAATTTTTATAAATCATTCTGAGCGTTTGTTAATTTAGTATTCCTAGTAAATAAGCACCATTTTTGAGTGTATTGGGGTAAATCTGGTAATCTTGTTCGATAAAAGGGCAAGATATGTAAAAAAAGGTTAAGAACCACTGGGTTAAACCTTGTATATAAGCGTTCACCACTTACTGCTGCCGAGAATCGAACCCATGACCTAACGATCTCTTGAACTTTTACTCTTTTGTATTTAGCAGAAAAGTGTTGTTTGCAAGCGCAGCTTTCAATCGTGAGTTGTTGCGACTGCCGTGTGTTGCGTAGCGTGTTTGCGTGTGTTAGAAAGAACACGGCAGGCGGTTGTTCATTCTATAACAGTGCAACCGACGGATAATGCTGCTGTTCACCTTTGGAACCACGTTTTTTGCTGCCCGCTTGCTTGCGTGCTACACTACCAGTTCAATCTTGATAGTTTCTTAGAGTTTAGCATCTGTCACAGCGCGTCATGTTTACTGCGCAGGTCCAATATAGGTCGGTGACTTCTAACGTTGCTTTTCTTGAAATTGTGTTCTTAAATATCGACAACCCGAACAGCCGCCATGCTTGCTGCCATGGAAACGCCGACTTCGAAAACATACGCGCCGATGGGTGTTTTCATCAACATGCCCTTAAACCAGGTGAGCTTTATGCGCAATTTGCGATCAGCATACATCAGCCGTCTCCAGACTGCGGCCCGCAAAGCCGTTTCATCCGGCCCGCGAAGCCATTTTGTCAATGATGAAAAAAGATATTTGCGAAAAATTCGTTGATTTGGTAGAATATAACATATCCTGAAACATTCTCGTTACGTAAGACAGCC
>JGI24159J19872_10004561_pt1 | contig 17675 bp, 14 predicted proteins | sample Ectturendosymbi4_FD_19872 | JGI IMG/M metagenome (IMG submission 19872) | reverse complement strand
AATGTACTGAGAAGTATTAACCAACAGCAACCTCTTTCTTCACAGAATGGGATTTTAAATCACGTTTACATCCAGGACACCAGATACAGTAATGAAGTCCATTAAACACTGCAGTGACGACTGAATCCTTGCATCCCAAACGGTGTTTGAAACGAAATTTTGAATACCAGTCACAATAAGTAGGTTTTCTGTAAACTGTAACGCTGCGAAAACCAGAAGCAATTCAATTTATGCTGATGTCCAGGAAAGGATAAGAACCATTCGATTCCGTCTACATAGTAAACGTAATGATGAACGCAATGTATTGGTTATAAGATGCAAGATCTACCCAAGGGTGGGCTCTTTCTTTATGACAAAAGTAATAACAACATGCCGTTTTCAATCTCCACGTGAGACAGAAAAGGATTTGAGTAACGTCTCTTATCAGCGCTTCCTGTTAGTTCATCGTTAACTCACGTGCACCAGGAACACGCGTATAAACTGAATCAAACGTTTTTCAGCAAAATGAAAGAATCATTAAACTGCCTCAGCAAGATTCCATATGTCTAGATTTGTATTTCAGTCAAGATTTACTGGATATATATAAATAAAATCCGGAGAGACCACTTCATATGTCAAGGATGGTGTCGCGCTCTTCATGAGTACACCCGGAATAGGCCGGTGCTTCTAAATCGTTGTGCTGCGGCACTATAGTTCCGGGTGTGCTGCTAAATTTCCAAAACTGAGAACGACTTTGTTGAAACTATTGCAGACGACTAGTGCATACAACGTTTTGATTAGCTACGTTTCAATCATTAGGTGTTGTGCGTCGCGTGAATAGAACTGCAGCAAGCCACGAAATGTGCCGCAGCCAAAACTATTTTGGAGGCCACTGAATAGGGTAATTGCCGCGTGACTGTGTTGGTATTAATAAAAAATCGTCTATTAGCAATAAAGTTCACAGTAAAGCAAAGATGCGACATTTGTTCATGACATTCACGTAGACGTTATTGTCAGAGTTTAGAACAATATGATATTGAACATCTGTTTTTACAAACAAATCCACAAATTTAATATGATATTATGGTGTGATAATGAATAAACATGTTTTATTACACTGAGAACTTGCTGTTGCTCTTTTGTTTAACAAAATTTCAAGCAGCTCGTGCCAAGGCCATTAATTCAATTTTTGTGCACGTTGAAGGTATGCTTCACACGTTTCACTAAGCTTCAAGCTAGCAGTGAAGAACATGATCGCTGTTACCATTCAAAGCTCTATACATGTTTCGGTAGCGGTGACTGCAAATATCTAACAAGTTTTCCACACCGACGTTATACTCACAAACACTGGATGAGTGATATTGTGCGTGAAGTGGAACACGCGCATCCCATGCAGGTAAACCGTGCTTGAATAATAGAAAAATCATAGCAAGGGTGAAGTTTTGATAAACAACATTCCAGTTTCGTGTTCAAGATTATTGGATCAGTGGTGAGGATGCCTTTACAGGCGGTTCGCGAAAGCGACGACACGTCGACAGATATTGGTGGATGGGGAAGAACGGGGGAGAGTGCACTTTCCACCTGCCAGTGCAGCGACCCAAAAAAGGTCATTACACATGTCCAAAGTGAAGGTTCGAATTGAAAACGGGGCGCAGTAGAACTGCGCAGAGAAGCGGAGAGGTGACCCAAAGACAACTCGTGTGAATCCACGGGGAGTAGGGTTCGAGTTCAAAGAAAATTGTTTTCACTGGGGATAATAGGAATAATTTTACGTTGACTTCTTTGCGGGAGTCCTATGATACCTTCTAGAGGCAAGAAGCGAAGTTTCCTATATTATTTCCACATCCGCAGACCTTGCTAACGGAGCTTGAATCACGACCCGATGATACATTCATTGGAGCATTCGTTGCTGTTCAAACCACCTAGTTTTACTTTTAAACGCACATAAAAGAATAAGCAACGGTTGCTCCACAGTTGTATTAGTCCCGTCAGCACGATATCGCTCGAAACCATTTTGAAAAAATTTTCCTTGTCAAGGAAGGCATTTGTGTCTGAACAGTGCCAAAGGGTATCTTCCGTCTATATCCTACAAGTTCAATATGTGAAAGTTTCAGTAACTGCTCAAATTTTTCCAATTTGCTGAATGTTGCCAAAATTGGTTGCAGTAGTTAGTGTTCAGAAACTTTGATGGCTGTGACGACAAAACGTTATAAGCACTGTTTCTTGCTGTTTAGCAATTCCAGTATCTGGTGATGATAGCAATAAAAAATATTAAAAAGGTTATGCGCTTTTTTGTATAGGTTGTTTCATATGTGGTGCGATAGCGTGTAACAAATCAAGCCAATGCTGCATGATTTGCCCGGTTTATTTCAAGTGCTTGTTTCCTCCCTTTTTCTTCACCTCCACGCTTGTTGCAAACCGCACGCTTGTTTTTTGCAGTTCACGAGAGACAAACGAGATTTCTTAGGCTAATATCACTTACATCAGACAAATAATAGAAATATCAAAAAATGCCCAAGCTCATAGGAATAAATGCAGTTTTGCCAGCAGTTATTCTGTTTATATGAACGTTGCTGTTGCACGGCTACTCCAAATGACTTACTGTGCAAAGGAAGTCCGGAATTGGATTCCACATGTCAAAGCCCCAAGTTCGTCGATACAAGAACAACCAACTTATCAAAGCTGATATAAGATCCGATACGCAGAGTGAAAGAATGAAATACATAAATATGTTTCTGCAACAACAAATGTGCATCATGCAGGCAGTGAACACCACGACCTACTTAAGATACTGCCGGATATGTCGCATTTTCCCGCCTGGTGGTAACAGGCCGATTGTGAGCACTGGTGCCACGACAAGCGATTTTTCACTAGTTCTGGTGATTTCTAGACTAACCTAGTGATCTAGTAATTTTTCACTGCAATATAGTGATTTTTTGCAAGTATGACGATCGGTTGTTTTTTTCCAACTTTTCATCTCTTTCTAATCCAAAACTAGTTGATTACGTGAATCGTTGTAGATTTGCGTCAAAAGAGCGAAGTGTTTCATATTTGGATTTCTTATTGATTTTACTTCCGTGCTGTCTAGTGTCTGTTACAGCAATGTTGGCCATGATGTTATTTTCATTTATTTGCTGGAACACGGCAGTAGATATAATTAACTATACGTTAGATTGATAGGTATAAAACACTCCGTGAGTGTTGTCGTTTTCAGCTCTTGGAAAAAGCCTAAGATTGTCGATATGAGATTTTCTGGGCTTCAGCATGTTCTATTTTAAGACTTGCAAATGGTGCAAATATTTCTGGGCGATAAAGTAAATAACTACAGTAAACCTGGGTTAGTCCGGATCTTCACCAAAACCGGATAAAACTAGTGGTAATCTTCGGTTTATTCGGATTTTTTAATCCGGATCTTCGCCAATTCCGGATAAAACCTGCACTTTTCACATCTAGTAATCCGGATTTTTCTACACTTTCAAGCTATTATGTTCTTAACTTCACTGACTTGGCCGTAAGAAAGATTCGGCAGCTTTCAGACCCAACAGAAGCGTGTTCACTATCACCAACGAACGTTTAGAATCATGATAACAATGGCCGCAACTGCGCGCAACATTCGACTGACCGTAGAGATGATTATTACGTCACACACGGGCATAGCATATCACTTTGACGTAACGCTCAATGCATGTCGCCGCACCACGTTTTCAGTCTATTGATCAGTGTTGAGTGTGCGTGTGCAGACATTACCCGTGAGTGTATTGTACTCGGTAAGATGTCTGGAGGGCATTGCCTTCTAAATACTGTAGGACTGTTTATGGACCAGTCGCACAAATCTCCGCCTCAGCCCAAAATCTCAGATTTCTTCGCAGCCAAGCAATCTAACATTATGAACTTACGATTGTTCATAACTGTCTGGATATGACGATGACTAGTCTGATGTACCATTGTAAGTACATCAATAAATTCGTTTTGCCTCAGTGAAAGTTGGCTGTTGGTTCGTGTTAAAATTTAAGTGATTTTCACCGATATCGCAGTACTTAGATGACGTCAGGCTAGAAANAACCATCTTTGGTTTATCCGGATCTTCGCTTAAGCCGGATAAAATCGTCGATCAAATCGAATCCGGGTTAACCGAGGTTTACTGNAAATCATTTCAAGCAAAACTGCAATCTTCGACGCAAAAAGTTTAAATCTAGTCATTNTTTTCCTATNTAGTGAAATTTTGTGTGAATCTTGTGGTTTTTGCAGAGAAGCCTGTGGCAGCACTGATTGTCAGTCTGCTAGGTCTGAGTTAGGGTTGCCAATTTGGCTTTTGTGAAGTCAGATTTNGAAATTCTGGCTTTTTTAAACTCAGTTGNTTTTTTTGAAAATCAAAAGAGTCAGACAAAAGCTCTTTTTNTTGCCTTTTTTCCGTCGGAAAGGCTTGACGCTGACAAAGCATTGTCTGAGCTGCATATTCTTTACAAGTCTCTTCTGACGAGTTTCTATGACCACGCATGGTGCAAACAACACTGGGAAGGTTTTAGTGCTGCCCTAAAAATGCTCAATGTATTAAAAAAGAAACAAATGTACGTCAGAGTAATCACGGGGAAAATGCTTCTGAAGATTGGAATTGTATTACATCGATCTTTCTGACGAGTTTTGGTATCTATTTTGCGTTTGGTTGTGCATGTTTTATGTGTGTATGCTTTATGAATGCTATCTAGCTTTTTCTTCATTTTTTGGGACTAGGTCTGGCATTTTGGTGAAGACAGTTTGGCAACCCTGGTCTGAGTGCGTGTGGGGCGTTTGTCTAAAAGCGGTAAGTTAGGTTTGTATAATTGAAACTGTTGCCTTACTCTGTCCATCCAGCCAACCTATTTGTGAAACAAATTTTACTGGGGCATGTTCGTACTGGAGCATGTGCTGTTTAGCACTAGAGCGGTAGTATACTTCACATGATCCACATCTGGAAATAGTTGTTCAGTGGTATAATATGTGCTTCTACTATGACTATGAAGTTTGCCAGTCACGAAGGCTGAGAAGGATGGGTTAGCTTAATGTGAGGAACAGAATTACTATGTATTTATAACGCAACTATAAAAGGCTAGATTTTTTGATAGGACTGAGATAATAAAGCAACTGTGAACTATAGGCCTATATGCACGAGACTGCTGGGTTGTAGCCTGCATGAAGATGAACAAGCTACAAGTATTTCTCAGTGCATGAAAAATGTTTAGGTGCTATCCATGTTTCATTCCTGTGCCATGGAAAAGTAGGTGGTAGATTCAGCACTCATGCTTTGCCGACAGGGTAGTGTAAGCTTGTCTGGTGCTGCATTGCTCATGCCCGCCTTATCGGCTCCGCCATCAATGACGCTTTGCGAATTGTGGCTGGATGCCTGTGTCCCACACCAGCGGACAATCTTCCTATCCTCGCAAGCATCATACCCGCTGGGCTTAGTCGCAATGGAGCCACACTGTTTCTAGCACGACGTGCCATGGAGCCTGGACCTCTGCTCCACTCAGCACTCACCTGTCCGTCGAGTTCAGTTGCACGGCGCCTGAATTCGAGACACCCATTTGTACCCGCCGCACGATAACTAATCAGTTTATTTGACAACAACAAGATACCTGCGGCGCATTGGGCGGGTCAGCAATGGAATGCGGTATGGGCGGACAACCCTACAAGACCCCGCATTTTCATCCCCGATACCGGCAACCCCCCCGGTACAGCTTAGGTCCGACTTAACCGCCTCCGCACCGGTGTCGGACGTTTCCGCTCCTGTTTGTTGAAATGGGCATGGCTTCCTCTGCCCCCTGTGAGTATGGCGCATAAAAAAACAGACCGTCTACCATGTTGTCCTCCAATATTCAATCCATCGACCTGCGCGCTCTGACGGTTCTGGACGATGAGACAATGGAAAGGCTGCTCAACACCTGCCCCAAGATCAATTGCAGCCTAGCAGTGGTTGGAAGAACTGGCTCCAAAGATGAAGAGAAATTTGTGCAACAGTGTCAGTTTGGAATGGTGGTTCTCAACCAGGGGCGCTACTCCCCAGGGAGACGTCCGTAATTTTAGAGGTTAGTGGGAGCTCTTACGCGCTCTACAACAATGAAGTTTGATCTCTCAATTTACCAAAAAAATGCAATTGTTTTTGCAACTTATTTATTGTCAGGGCTTGAAACCAAGCACGATTACTTAAGGGAACGTGACAGAGAATATGTTGAGAACATCTGATTTAGAAGATGTACGAACGTGTAAAACAAGGCTGGTGCGCCATAGCACCTTTCGTATTTAGATATTGCTTTGCCACAAAAATGCAGCAGCATTTGGTATTATCGCTTAGCAACCAAGAACACTCCAATTTGCTGTTCTACATAATACGCTTGCTGCAATGATTTACTCAATCACTGAACAACTGTTTGCGCCTCCAAGTATTTGGAGCTTCAGGGAGAGGTTCTTGTCTTTTCATGCCACTGCAAATATGTTGTTGCACAGCTAGATAAAAACGCGACATCAACAGGAAACTCACCTCAATTTTGCGTTTTTTAAAATAACAATAATCGTCAGAATATTTCCGAACAATCCGATTACAAGAAAAGTGAATAAAATAGCAGCTGAGACAATTATTCCAGTTTGATTGAAGGGTCGAGCATAAAGTCTGAGAAAAGAAATGCTTGATCAAAGGATTGGATGCATGAAATTGCGCAATAGCTGCTATCAACACATTTGGTAGTTCGTATAATAAGCATTGACATTTCTAAATAGTAAAAGTCAACGTTTTAACGTTCGGGAGCTAGTCACAATTTTGTTCAAGAAATCTCACAATTGAAAGTGCCAGCTCTCTTACTGCCGCGTAAGATTTGGTGACGTGAAGTTGAATGTTGCAAGAATTGTCTCTGACGTGGACAGTTCCGTCGCCATCAGTTTTCCTTGCTGAAGATAAAAAGCTGTTGCAATTCAGAAAATATATTTGGCAGTTCTTTTGTGAACAATCCAATTAGGTTTTGATAGAATNAAACACTGAAACCTTATCAGATCATAAAACAATTAAAGAAACGAAAANGAATAATTCTGTCGTTCATAACTTTGTACTGTTTTGNGACAAACTCTGTATTAATGAAACAGTGTCAGTTACAATNACAAAATAATTTTTGCACGCACTGCCGTAACAATATGCTGGTGGGCCTTTTTTACTCCTTTCTTACTGCGGTAAACCAAACAAAAAATGTGATGATGGAAATGGTTCCTTTTATGTTAATTCCCCAAACACAGAAAATCACCATTGTGGTACTTGTCTATTGTCTGGTGCTGCATAACGTAACGCTGCGCAAATAAATACAATATCTTCAAAACTGTTATTTGCATAATTTTCCAGGAAATCTAAACGTTATAGCAGCAATGAATTATCCAAATCAGCACTCCAGTCCTATAGATATGTCCTTTATGCGGTTTCCAGTCTCATGGATAGGTCCCTTGTGCCGTCCACATAGGCGTATATTCCACTTTAGATAGGGGAAGGGAAGGTAATTTGACACGGAAGGTAATTAGATACACACTCGTTTCAATATTCTAGAAAAGACATTTGTTGGATTTATTGCCATGAATTGGTGGAAAGACCAAAGAAGTACATCCGGGTTAATTCCACAGGGCACATGGCACTTTTAGAGGTTCAAAGTAACTGAAGTTACTGTTTTAATATTTTTTGTAAACTTTTTGGTTTATGGTTTGCTCCGTCTAGAAAATTTAAGAGAAGCAGTAGAGCGATGAAAGTGTAATTAACTTTTAAGGTGTAGATGAGTCTTCAATTCTTGATAACTTTCTTTTTCGCTGTCATGTTTCTAATTCAACAGCCATCGATTTTTATGAAAATTGCAAGGTAGCGTAATTTGCTGCAATGTAAAAAGGCAGTTTGATACGCTGTATTAAACTACCTTCCGCGATTTAGAATAGATCTATCTAAATTTAATGAATAGTCTGATTGAATGAACAAGTTTTCTATAAACTTGCAATGATCATATTGAGTTATGTAAACAGTTCGTATGCGGTCGAGTAAGAAGTGATTAAGTTGGAATAGTGACATCACCACACGAAATAGTATAAAGTACGGTAAGCTAAATTCTTGCAACAGGTTTAGTTACATTTTCTCTACCATTTCCAACATATCAATTTTATCTTTAAAAGATATTGTAGCCTACTTGTAAATTGTGAGTTGTGATGTATCCTGTAGCTATATTTTAGGTTATTGCTAGCACTAATCAATCACAGTATTGAATACAAACTTGCAAGTAGTAGATATGCCTACGAAATATGTACGTAAGACAAATCGATACGTCCAGTCACAAGCAGATGTCCTTGAAAGAGCGGAAAAACACGTCAGTGATGAAGGACTATCATACCAAAAAGCTGCTGACAATTTTGGGGTTGACAAAATGACACTTTTGCGCTATATGAAGACGCAGGCAGATCCAGATTGTGCAGTTGGATATACTTCCACAAGTCTTCGCCATGGAATAATTCCAGCAGACATGGAATAAGACCTTGCGAGTCACATAAACTACTCAGCAGATATGTATTATGGTTTGCCGTTGGAAAAATGCAAGCAGCTAGAATGCGAGTTTGCTGAAGTGTTTCGAATTCTTGGCAAAAGAATAAAAAAGCTGACAAACAGTGGTGGTGGTTTGGCTTCAAGAAAAGACACAACTTGTCTATCAGATCTCATGAAGCAACATCAATTGGCCGTGCTACGGAATTCAACAAACACACAGTCAAGGAATATTTTGAAAATCATGCTAGTGTATTAGATAAACACCAGTTTACACCAGATCGCATTTACAACGTAGTTGATACTGGTGTCACAACCGTGCATTCCCCCAAAAAATCGTGTTGCAGTTGATGCTGAACTAAACTGATGTTGCCATTTTCTGTTGTTTATTTGCGACAAGACAAGCCATTGATTTTGTGTGTTCTTACTGAATTACATTTGTACAAAGCATAGCATAAACTTTTTCTTGAAGAAAACTTCAGTTTGACATGTGCTGCGTAAATATAATGTAAGTTAGTTCACAAAAACAAAGTTCAACTGGAATCAGCAAAATCAAAATTAATGGTTTGGGTTCATTCCTTTGTGAATTAAACTAACTGGTTTGGCCCCTAATTTTGGTCACTTTCTGGCTTGATTTTCTATTAAAAAAAACGTGGTTCAGGTTCAACAACAAGGTTTAAAAGGGTCGGGTTTGATTCCAGTTCGAGAAAAACAAGACGGTTCCATGAATTGGTTCTGTTCAACTCCGTGTAATAAATATTAAGCTTAGCTTTGTACTGTATCAAATTAGCTTTTTGATGTATCAATCTACCTTCTCTGGAAGGTAAATTGATGCCATAAAGTGACGTTTCTCAATTGTAAATATACAACACAAAGTTCGACGTAGAAGGCTAAATAGGTTTCAGAAAGTGAGGTAAGGTCCGGAATTTCATTTGCACCTGTAACCGTCTACATACACCAAAACATTTTCTAATGACAGCCAAAAATGTCAAAAGTGTGTCATGTTACCTTCCCCTACTCAGGCGTTTTAAGGCATATTTGAGCTTTCCCCGAATGGCGCTATTCTTCACGGTTGGGACAGCAGGCGTCTCTTTATAATGACATGCTGCTTTGTTTGTCAGCGCAAAGGCGTTTAAATAATAAAAGTAGTCTGATCAGGAAAAATGTTTCCGGCAGAAGTTTCGTCGTCCATTGAGTTTGATGTCCACTTTCAGCGTATTTCAAAGTGAACACAAACAATAGTAACGTTCAACGTTTAACGTATCAGAGACAAAGAATACTTGATGAGGTGGCTTCAGAGTTTTTTCAGATCCAAACAAATCTTTATGAAAAACAGATTGATTAGTACGTGTTTATGTACTTTTAATAACTTATGAATGTTTCATGGCATCAAATCAGACCAGTAGTGCATCAAAACGGACCAATCCCTTTACTCCAGCATAAACCTTATAAGTAAGGATGCCCACAGGCGACGCTGTTAAATGAAGATGATATCATTAGGCATCTCCTAAGCCAAGGCAACAGATCGGATTAGTAGGTTGCCCCCCAAAAAATAAAGCCTGTAGCTGAAGCTTTCCTTAGGCTTGGTGTGAAGTGCTGGTGACGGTTGTGATTTGTGGGCAAACGCTCGTGTGGCAACCGCTGAAGTGGAGACGATAAAAGCGTTACACTGATGACTTTTCTCATGGAACCGGTCAAGCATTGTTGCTGACCACCTAAAGAAGGATGAATCGATATAACCTTCTCTGGATAACCGTGGTAGTTCACTAAGCATTCGAGATAGCAGCTAACATTCGAGAGAACTAGTGAAATGTTTAGCTGGAAAAAGTAGGCAGCAATTGAGAGAAAAGATAGCCTGTGAGAGATTCAAGTATGTACTTTCCACGATGGGAATTTTTTCCAGGGGAGACAACGTCGACCTTTTGCTTATACTTTTCAGGTTGTTGACAATGCAATGCAAATGCACTTTCACAAAACACTTTACCCTTTCTACACCAAAGAAATGCCACATGTTGCGGCCACAGTCACAAAAAATGCGCTTCTTTGGCAGCAATCGCCAAGTATATTATGATTTACGATAATTTACAAAACAACCTATCTCCAGATTTTCAAAGCAGGGCGCTTCTTTTAAAAGAAGCATTTGGCTGGTCTCTAAAGAAACTACAAATTATGACTTTAATTTATCTAGCAAGACTTGTCAGCGTCACTTCGAAGTAAGCGCTGCAAGCATCTGGAGTTTTGGCAAGAGCTGCAAACGTCTGGGCACTCACTCAGCAACCAAATCTAAGCCTGAAAGGATACGACGTATTCCAACAAGTCACATAGTCTAATACTATGTCAAAAGAAGCCTGAATAAGCGTAGTTTGGTTAAGCCAGGGATTGGTGAACCGCGGGCCATATGCGGTCCGCTTCAGCGTTGTCAATTGCCCGCTGAAACATTGAGGAAAAATCAACAATACTGAAATTTCCTGTAACTTAGCCCCAAGCTTGAACCGAGACTTGCTTCTATTTCCCACCCTTAGCAGTCTGTAAGCATCCTACGGATGGTGTCAAAAAGGTCTGCTTTGTCGTAATGCGTCGCGACACGTCGCATTTGCATTTGGTTACACTCCTTCTTTGATCGTTCGTAACTTTCGAAGCACGTAGTTTATCATAGAACTTAAAATATGTAACTTGTTCTACTTTGTGCGAGCTACTCTATCTGAATCTGCATTAATATTTTACGTTTTTCATTCGTGTCATGAGGTACAGGACGAAAAGTAACGAAATCTTGTCCACACTTAGAAATTCTTCTTACTTTTCTAAGCATCAAAATTTTTGAAAAGCAAAGACATGAAATGATAATTGTTCTTTGGTAAGCCAAGCACTTGTTTTAAACTATAGACATGTACATTTACACATTGCACAAGGAAAGACAAACACAAATTCAAGCAATCACCAGCTTCAAACAGAAAATCAGGACAGAATAAAAAGTGCATGTATTTTTTAATGACAGTGAAAGCGTAGGTTTCATTTCATTTTGCTATTACACAGTGTGGTATTTTTGCAAAAATCACCGAAATGCAATCCTTGCAAATTATTACTGGTATCACAGTGCAACAAAGTTGCTTTTTGATGTTGCTTTCTGTTGTAATCAGTACATATTTTGTTGTGACCCATAGGAAATTCAGCTATGAAATGAGGTTCCTTATGGAGCTTTTGTGCAATGACCATTGTACTTAGTCGGCCACGTCTGCTTGTATACGAGCCCCGTATTGTGCACAGTGCACGCAGATCAAATATCACCAGCTATTAGCGAAAACGCACTGACAGCTTTCAAGCAACTTCGCTATTTGAGTTGCTACAGCTAACCTCCAGGGCTCCACTGCACTTCCACCACTCAAGCATGAAACCACAAGAGACAAATAACTTCCAACACATCATTCAATCAGTACCAGACGCACTAAAGGAGAAAGGACATTGTTTGCTTAGTGTCTGCTTCTCTCGTTCATTCAAGAGCTATCGTTGGACTGGGTATGGCAGCTTGAAACATCCTGACATCCCNTAGGTGGCGGTGGTCCAAATTACATAAATTTAGTTTGCATCCGCTAGATGTCAGANGTCCGCTGAGGGATTCTTCTGATGATTAGNATGTACTCCCTCCACTAAANGCGCCTTCTACAAATGGCCCCCAAGCCAAATTAATAGCCCACCCCTGGATCAATCTATTCACTCAGANACATTGATCACACTCACAGTCTCACATCAACAATGCAATTTTCGAACTTGTGGAAGCACTGCTACATTTTCGTACATGCTTCTTTTCACACAGTACAAAACAGGGTTGACAACGAGTCAGAGACCAACAGTTACATTTCTTTAATGTGTTACGGCAAAGTGTTACCGCCACATCATACACATGGGCACACATGAAAATCACCCCATCCCTTCCTCACTGACACACATTCCTTTTCTCAGCTACAATTGTAGTAAATATCACACACCAACATGACTACGACAGAACTTTACAAGACATTTATTGTTATGCGTGTTTAGTGGGACTTCTGGTATTACGTAAGAGCCGCATGAAACCGGGAAAATAGCTGCATACTGCTCGCAAGCCGCAGGTATACTGCTCGCAAGCCGCAAGGGCCACCCCTTGTATAAAACTACGTGGCTAACCGTTAACCACTATCAGCAGTCACTTTCTTGCTGCATTACCTGCCTGCACGTCTGCGTTCAACAGTCACATGCAATAAAAAGCCTACTACCGTGACTTGAAGTGAACGTTTGAAGATTTGATGCTATGTTAATGTTACGCAATAAGGACCAGCCGTAGAAAAATCCTTTCGCAAGTTTCGCAGCCTACCTCTGCAGGCCAAGGAGCGGAAATTAGTGAACTGCAAGCTTATCATTGCATCACACCAGAAGAGTGAAAACCTGGCTCTTGTGCACTGGGTGGGTCATCTCGACAAATAAATGGTCATTGCAAGAAGTAAATCAATTAATGGGAATTAAGGTGCTGACNACAGATATTTCAAAAACTGTTGGTACTTAGTCCCAAATTNCAGCGGAGGGAAATGTTGGTTTTATCCCCCCCCTGCGGATGTCCATGCCGACACCTCAAGTCACTTACAACGTTGCGATCAGTCAGTTCAACCCTGGTCCATTCAACAGCAGAGTACTGCGTTTCTGCCTGGTTCTGTAGTTCTCACACCCGCCGCATTTACCCTGTACCATCAACGATGCCTTGCGAATTGTAACTGGATGNCTGCGTCCTACACCAGNGGACAACCTTCCTATCCTTGCAGGCATCCAAAGTGCTGACCTTCGTCACAAAAGAACGACACTTTCTCTAGCACGCCNTGCCATGCAGCTTAGACATCTGCTCCATTCAGGGTTCACCTGTCCAACAAGTAGGAATGCACGGCATCTCAAATTGAGACACCCATTTTTACCCGCCGCACAAAAACTCATCAGTTCATCTGACGACAGCAACATATGCATGGTGCACTGGGCGGATCACCGATGGAATGAGCAGTGATTGGACAACACTACGAGATTCCGTACGTTCATCTCTGACATCGGCGCCCACCATCCTGGAATGGCCCTGCCAAGAACAGCCTGAGTCCGACTTAACCGCATTCGCATCGGTTTCGGACGTTTCCGTTCCTGCCTGTAAAATGGGGTATGGTCCTCTCTGTGGCCTGTGAGTGTGGCGCTGACGAACAAACTGCCGGACCATGTTGTCCTCCAATGTCCGATCCATCCACCTCCTCCTGAACTGCACGGCCTGACGGTTCTAGATGTTGAGACAATCGATTGGCTGCTCAACACCTGCCCAGAGGTCTAGTGCGGCCAAGCCAAGGATAGCAACAGCTGGCTCAAACCACGAAGAAGTATGCTATAATATTGACCTTTTTATAGTTAAAAGTAAAAAATTGCCATGATCTGTTTTCTAAAATATGGAGATCCATTTGTAGCATACCCTGATTTAAAAGTCGGAATGGTGAAAAGCACCTTCCAAAAATAAACGTTTGCGGAAGTTGTACACGACCATTTGAACGTTTGACGTTTGTAAATGAAAATGTGAATTGTATAATTTGTAAAACATAACTTGCTTTATGTAAAGACAATTAAAGCTCTAATTTTGCTGCAAGCTGTAGTCTAGAGGCATCAGCACATTGAGCTCTTTTGTGATAATTATGCTGTGATTCGGATTTGCATATATCTGTATTCAAGTAAACAGTCTCCGCAAAATCACGCAGTGAAATATTTGTGAAAAGCTTTTATTTACAGGAAATCGAAGTCGTATAAACGTACTCATCTTCAGATCAAAAATCTGTAAACAAAATTTTGAAAGTGAAATGCTTAAAATTAAATCAAGACAAGAAAAATCAAGTGAATTTTAAGTGTGTACTGAACCAAAACACAAGCTGCGACATAAAGACAAGTGGAAAATAGGCCGTTCTCACACTGACGATTTGACTGTGGTTGAAAAACTACCTGACACCAAGTACGGATCAGCGAAGGCACAACTTCGCGCAACGTGTTGGTGACCCGACCATGATGGAAGGAAAACCACAAACAGAAAGGTGACCTTGAAGCCGTAAGGTTGCCTGACTCAGTCAAGGGAGAAGTCGTGGGTGGTCGTTGGAAAGGGAAAACACAAACGTTGGTAGAAATGTAAATATGTGCTGAGGAAGAGGATCAAACAATTGAGTGCAGCAGAATGGCAAACAATTTTTTAATTGATTACCTGAAAGAATAGAAAAAACGATTGCGCACTCGAATTTATACGAGTGAAAATCTAAAATGAAAATATTGTTTTCGATGACTCGGAAAAGCACTGACACACAAAATACTTTCAACAAATATTCATGATGAAACATGTTCTGTTCGAATCGGATTACTCATTATACCATCTACTTTTAAGGTGTTTCTCCTCGCCACCAGTTATCGGTAATATTTTGAACGTTCAGGACAGGTTTGGTTTCAGCTCAATCTTTCATTCTTTCCAAAATAATGGAAAAACCTTTTGTCTGAGGCAGTGGGTTTGAGTTTATTTTTTTTATATTTACTTATAAATAGCCGCAACAAATTGAACATTACATCTGCTTCACTGCGTTGTGTGCAGCTTTGAATGCAGAACACAATTTAGACACAACAGATGCGAGAAGGTTTTAATTTGTTGTAGGCGAAAGCAATACCGAGTGAAGCTTTGTTGTCAGAGGGCATGTTTGAAACAATTACCAGACGTTTTCAGTTGCTCTTATCAGATTTCCGTCTATTTCTATTGAGGCCGAGAGTGAAAAACTGAAAATATGTGCACTGACAAGACTGCGTTTTCAACTGTTGCAGATACACCGCAACATTTCTTTTGCCATTTGTTAATTCAAATTAATCAAAAGAGGTCTAGTTTAGTAGTTTACTTTTGTGATTCATCGCTGCCTTGACCGCGGTATTCCGCTATGAAAAAGCTCAGTGAAGTTTTGTCTGTGCTCACCACTCTGCAAGCATGTCCAACCTGTGGTACTGGCCGTTCACGAAAGTTTGATTTCAAGAATATTTTTCTCGGTGGCACTGCAGAAAATATCGGTGCAAATTGATAGAATAGCTTCGGCAGAAGAGTTGCATCACTGAAGAACTGAGCAGTAAAAATAATTTTCTTGACGAACGTTTCATTTCTGAAATTTCAATTTTATCAGAATGTTTCATCATGTTTCTTCAGATCTTAAGAAATAATATCAACAGTGACTCAAATAGAATTTTCTTCCTCGAACCTCTTTTCATGCAGACATCAGCGACAGCAATTTGAAACTGCTCCAAAGTTTTTCTTTCAAGCACGCAAACTTTTGCAAGAGAAGCAATATTCTGTATTACACGACAGTTTTCAAATGTCTTGTAGAATGTAACAACTAGAAACGCATTGAATTTTGAACCAGTTTCAAACAGTTTTGCAGTACTCATTTGTGAAATACTAAAATTGTAGGGCTCCATATTTAGCATCGAGTTTTTCACAAAATTGCCATTGGCATAAAACTATGCCAGGTTTTTAGATTTTCCAAGCTTTGTGCCCCTCGGAAGGTTGACGTAAAATGCAATTTTTTGCACTCCTGAGTTTGACCTCTTTATTTCTTGCTTTGAGTGTTTTTAATTCCTTTAAATGTTTGTATTACTCCGACGTGTTTGCCTTTTCAAGTTATTTTCGCTTCTGGTGTTAAATTCGTTGTGCATTTGAGTTCGTTTAATTAGTTTGTTTCAAATTAACCGCAAATGGTCTCTGTATTAATACAGGAGCCAAAAACTTCTTCAGAATGATCAGACACTCACTTCAACATTGCCATATTTATTCGATTGTTAGCCGCCCCTGGTATTAAGCAGCACAAAATGGTGTTCAAACATTATATAATGTAAGTCGCCCTTGATAGTAAGTCATGCTCGAACATAGGTTATCTAAACCTCTGAGACACTGTTGAGTACTAGCACATTTCGCATTTAATTGGAAATCCTGGCAATAATGCTTACGCCATTGCAACTTTCTTCTGTTCATCATAATCCCTCTTGGTCAACAAAATGTAGAAAAGGAGATTGAGCATCATTTAGACCTTTCAACAAGTTAAAGAAACATTTACGCCGCCCTTCATTGTAAGCCGCACAAAAGCATGAAAAAAATTTTAAGACGCAGATTACAATTGACTAAATACGGTATATATATAACTAAAAATGAAGCATAGTAAAATCAATTCCATAAAAGTTAGTTTCCAATAAAGTTTCCAATAAAAATTGAGCGAAATACTTCCATCTAGCGGCTGGGCCCAGGGTCAGGTAACCGGAGTCAAAATGGCCAAAACCTACCCCACTCATGACGTCAACACAAAAATCCCGAAACTCAAAGCCAACAATTTTTTTTCATTACAAACTAGATGATTCACCGAATCTTTTGAGGGTTTACATAGCTCTCTAGCACAATGGACTGGCGAGTTATGACGTTGCAATGTGGCGTGAAATCAGCAGCTCAAAGCGTGATTTTAAAGTAGGATATACTGGTACACCGGCTAACACCATGTGAAATTCGTCGTGGTCATATCCCGCAATACTGTGCAAAGGTTTGGCATATGAAGTATCAGCGATTGACTTAACCAGAAAAGCTGAACTGCGAGAGAGCAGGTTAATACAGTTTGCCAATGCTGCGCAAGCCAGGGTAGAGGCCAGAANGCCGGNTTGCGCAACACGATAATAATCTATTCTAATTACTGTATGAAATCTGCGCAATGACAATTTTATTGTGCATAAAATCACTCTATTTTCATAAAATTTATCATTACAACTTAAAGTTTAACTTTGGAACAGTCTTGCAATAACAAGGGCAGATTTCTAATTTGAAAGGTGCCTTTCAAAACGATGACTTTTAAAATGAGGTTTTGTAATTTTCTGAAGAACGAAGATGCTTATTTACATTGTCAAATGTTGTACAGTGCCGGCAAAAAGAATCTTTACATTCAGTCGGCAAAAAAAACTTTACATGTACAATCTGCACAAGTTCTTAGCTTACTGTTCCCGCCAAAAGCATTGCGTCACAAAAACGCTTATAGTTACGTCATAAGCTACTGTCTGGCTACACTTCACCGCAAAGCCATTGCTCTGCGTGCCTCGTGTTGCTTTACAGCTTCATGAATAGTAAGGTCGG
>JGI24159J19872_10004559_pt1 | contig 17679 bp, 20 predicted proteins | sample Ectturendosymbi4_FD_19872 | JGI IMG/M metagenome (IMG submission 19872) | reverse complement strand
TTTTTTTTGTCGCCACTAATATTCTTGACGTCAGTCAGTTTGTTAAGATGTTATGATTTATGAGCTTTTGTTACGAAATTTTGATTGTAGTCTTGAGTTTGTTTTTTCTCTGCTGTTATTTCAGCCTTTCAACTTTTCACCCGTAAGCTTTGCTTGCAATTTTTAGGACTGAGGATGCGTAATTTTACATGAAATCGATTTCCTATTAAAAATTTGCTGATCGATTCCTTGGTTACACCCATCGTGGAAAGTACATACTTAAATGTTTCAAAGGGTAATTATATCACAGCAAGCCAGCCATGGTCACCTTTCTAGTAACCCATTTTTACTTTCTGTTGTATTGGGCAAAAATAGGGTTTGACAAAAGCTTGGAAAACTACGAAAGGGTTCAGCGTGTTTATAATGGTTAAAAGCCACTGCCTTAAACCATCTTTCAATTATATCCATTTTCATGCCTATTCTGTACTTCAGGTGTGCATGGTCATACATAAAGCTGTTAATGGCCAATGTTCTGTTAATTTTCATAACTTTAGCTATTCTGTATTTCTCCCAAGCAGAACATCTAGTGATCACAAATATTCGGTTTAGCAAGAAGGCAACGTTGCTGAGTACATCCAAACAACTTTTATCACATAAATTTAACAGCTTTGATCAACTGCACGTGGAAACCCGGGTTGTATATTTTTAATGGTCATTTTTTCCTGTTTTCAAGTCTTTCAATCCCTCTCATCATAGAGTGAATAATTGCATCAAAAGAGTAGATTTCTGACACTGCAAACGAAGTTAACAACTCACTGTCGAAAACATTTTCATGTTAAAAAACGCTGCAAAATAACAAAAAGAACCCTGACCGTATTGTGAGCGTTGTTGCAAGCGCAAGACGTGGTGATATCGATGGTGTTTTGTTTTAACGTAAGCGTAATGCATTTGTTTGGTTTGTCCGTAAGGTGACATGGCAAGGACAGCTTGTTTTTAGATTAGCCCGGTTGCACAGGTCTTATCTGGTCGAGCGTGACACTTATAGAGTTGTTAACAAATATCCATGCACCTGGTTAGTAAGGTGAAGGGTTTATGTATTTCACAAAGGACTCAGCTGAAAACCAGGAGGGCCCAACTTTTGATTGCAGGGCAGTTCATAAAGGAAGATGTCGTTTATTTATTAATTGTTTGTTGATCTTAATTTTGTACTGATCATTTTTTCGAATAAAATGAATTTTGATGACACCAGCGTCCGATTTCTGTCCCGTGTGAAGAATGCTGAGTTCCGCTTTCTACCGGGACGGCCATGAACATCAGCCCAAAGAAATATTTTGTTACTCTTTGTTAACATTTTGAGCTTTCCCATGATTCTTTTCAAGAAAGAGAGTTCAAGACAGACGACGTAATTGTTTTCGAGGCATTTTTAATGTTTTTCTCCTGAACTACAAAAACAGTAATTTTAATTTTAACAATACGAAAATGCAACTTTAGCCTTCATCACGGGTTTAACGAACATCAGCCCTGGGTTCCGATCAAGTCTAAGTAATTTGCCAAGGCAAGGACTTGAGTTCTGGCAAGGATATCTGAGATCAGGTTTGACTTCACCTACATTTTTAAGCTCAGTACCGAGGTGTTCACTTTGTTTCGTTACCGTCACAAAGCATGTATTGAACTGTCACAAAGCGTATGGCGTTCATGGGATGTTTTGCCAAGATTTCGAATCAGTTTGCTTCTCCAAGTGCTCGAGTCACAGCCCAAAGCGTATGATTCCCAAAGGATTGCTTGATAAACTGTATTTGATTTGCAGTTTCCAACTGTTGTTTGGCTTATATCTACTTTTTTGTGCCCCAGCAAACTCTTCGCAGTGTCTATTGAAATTATCAAGGTTGAGAGAAATCTGCGACCCGTGGTTTCGATGAAGTTTTGTTCACATTTCCCATGAACTCATCTGTAAAGCGAAAAAAACTATAAAATCCGGTATACATCTCCTTATTCCACGTTTCGTGTTCCGCTTTATCGCACACAACGAAAGTTTCATTATGATTTTCTGCTGAGCCTGGCATGGCAAGGTATAAGGTCGTTGATGTCGTCTGCATTATTTTGCTAAAGCTTGCGCTTTTTTATTTTACAGGTGAGGTCCCATAACCGTTCAGTCTCTGGCACTTATCTTTTCTATCCTCGAGACCAGTTCGACGATTCCGATTGCCCAAACGTCGATCTGGACTCGTATCAGAAATTGTCTGACGTTTACGTTTACTGGACTTACGAAAAGGTGCGTTTGATTGTGCGATGCAGGCTTTCAATGTTTGGGTGTCTTAAAGTATTTTTATCAATTGCATGAGCTATCAAGGTTGTCTTACAGCTGACAACGTTTAAATTTTTCTTTCCAGCGTGGCAATGCGCTATTCTTGCATCGATTTCTGCGGCCAGACCATTGCAAAGATATGTTAGTTTTTGTTTTTATTCATTTGTTGACCTGTTCGCATTCACTGCTGACCGTCGCTATTGAAACTTCAAAGTTGATTCTGTTAACCATGTGATTCTTTCGCAGCGCTCTCGTTCTTTCCCCCACAATGTACAAATATTATTGCTTCTGCCCTGAAACCAATGAAATTTCACTGCCTTTGCTCAAGTCAATCGAAAGTGCTTTCGGCTCGTGTGACTTGCCTGGCTCTAAACCAGGGGTCTCCAAACTAAGGCCCGCGGGCCAAAATCTGCCCGCGACGTCATTTCATCTGGCCCGCGAATTTTGTCAATAATGAAAAAATAATGGATCAACGAAAATTTTACGAAAATAAAAGTGTTAAATCTTACTAAAGTAGTTGAAAAATTCATCTTTGCTCAGATAGGATCCGATTCACATACTCGTAGAGTAGTTTTTATTCCCTCTCTTAAAGGTTTCTACCCCTCTTTGTTAGAAGCAAAATATCTCGAGTCCGTTAAATTGTCTTCTAAGCCAGGTGTCTCAAACCCAAATTGCTCCACGGGCCCATTGAGGACTTAGCAAGTAACCCGAGGCTCGCATGATGAGGCTGACGCAACAAAGGTGCAAAATTACATCTTATTTCCTGCGAAAGGTACCGTGCGTTATAGACAATTAATTTCCAGCCGTCTCTACGTTCGTTAAAAAGAATCTTGTTCACTCATTGGCCGAGATCTTTTAAAAACTGTTGAATAAATTTAAAAAATCCCAAAATGCATCGCAGGCCACACAAAGGGCCCCATGAGGCCCGCGGGCCGCGTGTTTGAGACCCCTGATCTACTAATACACACGCAGCGCCAAGGTGTCGCTCTTTTTGCTGAAGGTATAGGCCGGCAATTGTTAATACACCCACTTGAATGCAGGGTCAGGAGACCGTGGACATGGGGTACCAGAATCCGGTCAATGTCAAGAGGTCTACGCTCGAAATGTATCGCATTTCAGGTGTCGCTCCTGTCACGTGGAAAGAGTTCCTGTATGTGACTTTCATGAATGTGGGGGAAAATGTTCACAAGGTTTTGAAAGAAGTACGGTAAGCTGGTTGTTGTTGTTATTGGGAGTCGTAAAAACATAGATCTGATCCAAAGTCTGTTTTTTTTTGCTTGTGCATTAAGAAAAGCAAGCGTGAATTCATGCGAAGTGTTGAGCGTTTATGACGTCCAGTCACGTTTTGTCACGAAATATTCAACTCATAATCTTGAATTTTACCCGCAAAGAATCCCTCTGTTTCGTGCACACTATCCCATCCGAAAACGACCAGCACTGTGTTATAATATAATATAATTAATGAATCGCAATAATTCTGTATCACGCCCAAAGACTCCTCGATATTCTGAAGCGAGTTTTGAACAATTGTTAATGGCCCAACATTGTATTTCATAAAAAAAACGGTCAGTGAAGTGTTAAAAATGGCTGATGGTGCTTTTTTGGCGCTTTTTTCGGCTTGCTGTCAACATCCATCAAATTAGTTCGCTGTACAAGTTCGATCAATACCATGAAGAAGTTCGACTTGCCATTGTTTGACTCATACGTCAGTTTTTTTTACCATTAGTGACTATCATGATCGAACGAAAAAAAATAGCCCTTCATCGAAGTTTTGTTGATAGTTTCCGATCAAAAAGTTACAATCCAGCAAACACGTTTTAAAATTTGCATATTGGCGCACATCGATTCTGCATGGATGGCTTTAATAATTATTGTCGAACATGTTCATCTATTGCGTCCAAGTCGCAAACGGGTACACGGGCACTCCTTCATTTTTAGAACATTTTTCGTAACGTTGGACGCAAACCACGACAAGTTGGTTTCTTTCGAGGAGTTGGAGAAAAGCGACATAGAAGCTTGGAAAGACTTCTGCAGAGCCACAGAAGATCCTCACGGGCCGACAAGGTTTGTGTTGTCTCACTTGGCTGTTTTCTGTACTTTCGTCCGGCCTAAAGCTGTTAGTTTCACTTAAACCTCTTTTTGTAATTCTTTCTTATCAGCCTGTATTTGTTTGTGAGTGCTACGCTGATTTTTGTTGAACAGTCTTTCTGCAACAAAGTCAATAACTTCAGGTGTGGGGCTGTCAGACTCTAAAGTGTTCTGATCCTTCAGATCGGAACTGAACGTCAACCCCGAAAAGACCAACGCTTCGGCCGCATTCAACCCGCGAAAAAACGACTACCTTGAGGATGTCAAAAAGGCTCGACGGTTTCTGACCTGGCTGATTGAAGAGGAGGGCACCAAAAGCATCCTTACCTACCCTAAGTAAAGAAAGTCAATTTTATAAAGGAACGCAATGTGTCTGTGTGTTTCAAAAAAACATTATTTGTTTTTGTCCCAAAACCTATTTGCCAAAAACGCAGTTCGTTTCAAGGTTCGTCGACTCGGTGAAAATCGTTTTTTCCGACCACGCGTCCGCCTTCGTGCTGATTGATGCGAACATGGACGGGTTTCTGCGTTCCCGCGAAGTGGACCAAGTGTCGGACGAGTTCATGCGGCGCTTCGCAAAGTAAGACGCGACTACTTGCATTGACTGCTCGCGAAAAAGACTGGCTGTCTCGGCATGCTGGCCAGAAAAAAATCAGCGAACCACGTTGAAATAAAATTCGGCTGATATTGCACTTCAGTAAACTAGTCAATTTCAGCGTATCGTGGCGGTTTCGAACGTTCGTTTTTTCCTAAAGCAGTAAAGCTGAAAATTTGTTTGGATTAGAGTTTGTTTCATTCAGTTAATATGTGGCAAAAATGATCTTACGATAATTTAATGCGATGCAAATCCCACATTGCGCCGAATGTAGTTCGTCTGTCGTTCCAATGAACGAACGCTGCGATTCTGGCAAAAAAACAAGTCGAGACGCAATTGCCGTTGATAGAAAGCCGGTTATAGACCATACCTCGTTTGTTGGACGTCTGAGTTTGTTTTGCTGGTTTGGTAGGGATTAAGATGACGAAAACGGAAGTAGTGCCTGGCTTCCTCAAGCAAGCATGTATTGAGCCGTCACAAAGCATGTATTGAACTGTCACAAAGCGTATGGCGTTCATGGGATGTTTTGCTAAGATTTCGAATCAGTTTCGTTTCTCCAGGGTATTGGGAGTTGGGCCTTGCATCTTTTTGTTCCGATCTCGCTCTCAACTTTTTTTTCGAGAAAATCCCAGTTTATTTGTCAAAAGCACAAATGATTCATATTTGCAAAAGGAGGTTTCTTCAGTGTTGTGCACGGCGGCAGCCACCGTCATGACCCTGTGGCCTTCGACGTAGCAAGCCCGAAATTTGGAAGTCCCGACTAAGCTGACCGCGCATGCGTGATGTGTATCGATCCGATGGAAACCTTTGCCTGCGGGTATAACTGCAACGGTGTGATCGTAACAAGCTTTCAGTAAGATGTGGTCATTTCATCAGTCGCTGCTTGCTCGTTGCTCTTAACTCTGTGCAGGCCTTGATGCTCACGCAGCCAACGTTTTTTTTTTTGCTTTGTGCAACGCCATCGAAAACCGTAGTTTTCTGTTCCAGGATGGGCTACGTTTACAAAAAAGACCCCACCATAGGCGGGGGAGGGCTGTACGAAGACCAGCCCGTGGTTGAGCAAGAAAACGAGGAAGACGATGACTGGAACTTCACCCCGGAATGGGCATTCATGCAGAACGTTTTGGAAAGGTTGTAGTTTTGTCTGTTGCGTAAACGTGTTGTCGCTCACTTGCTTCGCTTTGCGTTGCACGAAAAGGTCACAAACGGCTTGTCGACATCAAATGGAAAGGAGGTGCTGGGACGAAACCATAAATATAAAAAACCTGAGGGATGTTTAACTCGCGTACTGGACAAAGGCACGTGAGTGACGCAGTGGCGTATGCAGAAAATTTTCATAGGGGGGGTTTCAGTGGCATATGGTGGTCATTGGTGTTTGGTGTGCGCTTTTTGTGACGTCACAATTTGACGTCATATTCATGTTTTCAAGCGAAGTTGGTTGACATAATAGGCATATTCTTCTACACGAACTCCCCTTATTTTTGTAAAAATCAAGCCCTATACACTCCCCGAATAATAAAGTTTTGGTAAAATATCAAGCTCAGAAGGGGGTTTAACCCCAACCCTGCCCCCCTTGCGTACGCCCTTCGAGTGACGCACAAACCGGGAAATGCACGATGCAGCGGTGTTCTTTGCCATTTTGACTTAACGTTTTAAATAAAATACAACGTTGCGCTATATCGACCGAACAAGCGCTTGTTGGGGTCTGATGTCAAACTTATTCCTGGTGCTTTATTACAGGGGGCTCGAATGGGTCCAAAACTCCCCCGAAAAGCGGATGGACTTGGATCAGTTCAAACAACTCTTCGACGACGTTCCTGACAGTGACGCGAAGAGAGCGCTGGATTTGAAATTCATTTTCAAGTTGATCGGGTACTGCTTTTTTCCTATATTTGTTTTTTTTTCTTTTCACCAAACGTTTCTTTCCAACAAACCTGTCCATCAAAATAAACTCGTGCAAGCAAACTGCAGTGTCTGAAAGTTGTTTTGCCGCAGATGCCTCTCTCTGCGATCTCGATACAAGTGTTATATTGAAGCGTATCCTTGCGATGCCAATCCTTCGCCTCAAATTTTTTCCGGTTATGCTGGAAGAAAGCAGAATTTATCCGATTTACTTACGTTAATAGCCTTTAATTAATAGCCCGCCCCTGTAACATAGGTTGACAGTACAATGAATATATTAGAACAGAAATTTTTGCAAAAACCTAAATACGTTTTTACCTTTCATTACAACAAAAATATTTACTTTTGTTTCATTTACACGCAGGTTTCATTTGTCAAATGAAGTTCTTAGATATCAGTGTTTGTTTACGCACACGAGGTAGACTACATGGTCTAGATTAGACGAACTTGATACCAGGGGCGTGACGAGGGGGGTGTAGGGACATAGTGTAGGGAAGCGATGTAGGATACTTAACTGGTTGCGGTGCTGATTAGTCGGACGATCACGATTCCACAGATATTCCTACTACTTGAGGGGTCAACCTAGTTGTTGCAGGAGCATAGGTCGGTCTTTCAACTAAGCAAGCTGACGTCTTGAAGTTGCCGATCCTAAAGCAAGGCGTTTTTAAAGGCTCCCAGCACTAGAACGTGAAGTCGGAACAACGTAACGTTAGAACGGTTCGATGTTGAAGTAGAATGACGACGAACAAAAGCGTTGGGCGTTCGCATGCGCCACAGGAAACAGCGACCGACTGCTTTTATGTAGGTTTGCAGGTTAACGTGTAGGCGGTAGGACTGCTCACAAACAAGTACATCGCGTCGAATCACGAATGGAATATTACTGGGAATTACCCAGTCACATGTGTTCGCGGTAGGGGCAAGGCGGGCACAATTCCCGGGCGCCGAAAAGTCCCAACAATGTCACAAGTACTTTCTTCATTACAGTACATCTGCTTCCGAAAGACCTCAGGTTCGAACGCGGGGACAATACAAACTTGCTTCTTGCCCCGGGCGCCATCTTACCTCGTTACGCCCCAGCTTCATACGCCTGGTCTACGGTTTTGAGTGGTGAAATGGGATTTTCGTCATACTGTCTGGTTCAGAGCAAAGAGTGTCTGTTCAGCAAAAAGTTATAACGACAGTCCCAGTGGAGAGCTTTTGATTTTCGACACGATGGTTTATGTTTTGAAAGGTAGATGTGTAGTTGTTTGCCCTTCGTGACATGGGCATACATGCGAAACTTGGACACGGCATGTAAGTGTATTTCCTGTAATGGAAACGTGACTGCTGTATGACGTAGTCTAGCGTGCTAAGTTGGGTCTGTTTCCTTGAAGCCAGACCCAACTTAGCAACTTGTTTCCTTATTTTTGAAAGTTGCAACGAATCGGAGACAAAATTGTGTTCATTTTGTTTCGTAAGGCTATTTGGGCCGAAGTGTTTGATCTCATAATGACTGCGACATTTGTCACAGGCACAAAATATTTGTTTGCATGTAAGCGGAAATGTCCCATTTAACTGGTATAGTGGGCATCAGGTGCAGTTACAAGTTATTTCAAACATAATTAGGTCATCTGCACAGTTCCTGCGCTTCGCCAGATAGCGTGAACGGCGAGCAAACAACTGCGCATTGCAGAAAATTCACTCATAGTTCATACACAAACGTTTCACGTTTGCAGCTACTTCATACAATCTAATAAACTTCCAAAGTACGAAGCATTGGCAAAAATCAAGATCTCATCTTTGGACCGTCCTTACACAAACAGCACTACAGAAACCGGACTTCCCAATCACGCCTACAGATCATGCTGCCTACCTTCTTGTTCATAAACAACTCATTGAAAAGCAATACTTTTCAAATACCCCATGTGACAAATGAGCACTTTGTTCTCAACTAAGTGAATGAAGCGACCTTGAATTGTTTTGCTAGATCAAAAAGTTCTAAAAACTTTGAACTTTTGCGAAAACATCAGTTCTGATGAGCCAACCCACCTGTGCATATGGATGTACCTCCATAGATGCTTCCTATTTTAGCAAATTTTGCTGATTCTCAAGAGGTGCAGGAAAAATTTTGGCCAACTATTGATATCGTAACAGTGTAGGATAAACAAGCTTTTAAATAAGACTTCCGTGCATCGCTGATTCAGAAACATATAAAGAGGTCGTGTAGTAATCCGTTCCTCACCGAAAAAGCACCTGGAATGCACGACGGATGCGGAGGTGGAGTGGCGCTGTTCCAAGCAGCTGTGTGTTCATCTGCTGCTCGGGTGTGTTGACGAAAACGACTCGGTGTGGTGAATAATGGCAAAAAAGAGCTAAGCCGAACACCTTCATTGCAGTCACGATACATTGGGGGCCAAAATCCGCAGCCCTCACGGTGAAAAAGTCCAACATCATTGCAAATTGTAATCTAGGGGGAATTTCGGGCGTAAACCAGCGAAGTGTTCTGGCAAGTCATCCGGCGTCCACGCGCCAAAAAATACTGCTAGATCCATCAAAGACAAAAGGTTTCTTGCTCAGCAATGAGAGACCATCCTCGGCAGATGGAGAAAGTATTTCAAAGACTTTTTGAGCCCAGTCGTTTCCACACCATTGGACAGAGGTGGTGCATACAGGGGAGGAAATACCATCGCTGCAGCCGAAGTCCTCCTAGCTGTCAAATCATTGTGGGCTGCAGGCTGCAATGGCATGCGACCGGAAATGCTCAAAGCCTCGAAGAGAGGAGTTCTTTGACCTACTCGTGTGTGTCAAGTGGCATGGTGTTCTTGAAGGGCACCGAAAGATTGGCAAACTGGGGTGGTCATTCCCACGCAAAAAATGGAGACAGAATGCACTAACTACTGTGGCTTCCCCTCAGTTCCCTGGATAAGTGTGTGCCAAGTGCCTTGAAAAAAATACCGTGATGAAAGATGAAATAATTTAACGAAACTTGGATGATACCCGAGTGTGGTTTTCTTCCTGGTCGCAGGATTACAGATCAAATGTTCTCTCCAGCGTAGTATTTTCGAGAAATCATGGGAGTATGCCGAAGACGTCCACACATATTTTGTCGACCTCGTGAAAAGCCTTGGAGTGTTGCGGGAATACGGTGTGGACGGCCGCCTCTTGCTGGCCGTCAACTTACTGCATTCCTGCTCAGAAGATTGTGTCCGTGTCGATGGAGTTAAAATAACAACCGTTCACCGTTGCTGTTGGACTCCGACAAGGTGTGTGCTGTCACCACTTCTCTTTATAGTCTATGAATTGGATAGACAGACGCAGCCGGGCGGACGAGGGTGTCACTGTTGGAAGCTGCAGGATCAACTGTTTGCAGACGGTTTGGTACTGAACAGGGTCTCCCACATACACTTTATTGGTTTGCAGATGCGTACGAGCAGGCCGCGTTGTAAATCAGCACTAAAAGGCCCGACGTACTATGTTTCTCCAGAAACCAAAGGCAGTGTACGCTGCACGTAAGTGGCAATATAGTGCAGCAGGTCGAGAAGTTCAGTTACTTGGGGCCGGTATTCACGAGTGGCGGAAGTCGGAACAAGGAGATTGATACACGGATTGGTAGAGCAAATGTATAGCTATGCGTGAGGTTTATCGCTCAGAGTTCACAAAACGGGAGTTTTCTAACACCGCAAAGCTGTCAGGTTTTAATCGGTCTTTGTTCCGATTCTCACTTGTGGTCATGAATCTTAAGAAATGACCGAAAGAATATTAGTGCAAGTAGCAGAAATGGGATTTTTGCGAATAGTTGCCGCGCGACACTTTGCGACAAAATGCGCAGCAGCTGTGAATTTCGTAAAATTCTGACTGTCGAGACCCTTCTCCAAATAAAGACACCCCAGCTGCGATGGTGCGGCCACGTGACCAGAACACCTCAGAAAAGATTGGCCAGGCAGGTCCTGTTGGCTACACCCAAAGGAAAGCGGCCCTGAGGTCGACCAAGGACCAGGTGGCACGATTACATAGCGCACCTTGCTTGGTCTTGTCTTCATATGCAGCACAACAGTGAGAGACACCTGAAAACCGTGATTTATTTCGAGTCTTAGACTGTTGCGCCCGGGTCCCTCTTGAGAAGAAAAGCGGGTCTGAAAATGAATGAATCAACCAAAAAGGCCACATTAGCGAGTAACGGTTTTATTTAATTTAGAAATGAGAGTGCCCTTATTTTCCATACAACGCTAATTTCTTTGAATGAAACTTGAATGCCGGCCAAGTACCTGCAATACAAGAACTTTCTTTGTTGCAGATGCTCGATGCGTGGCACCACAACGGTTGGTGATTAGGGGGGAAGTATTTTTAGCGCAGTGGTTCCCAAACTTGTTCGGGCCGTTACCCAAGTCAAGGTAGCGAATATGTCTTAGTTACCCTCAGTAATTCGCAGTGACCTCTCATAATGTGGAACAACATCGTGGTTTTGGTTCCGCATTAACCCAAGAAGAATAGCATGTTACCCCCGAGGGGTAATTTAACCCCAGTTTGGAAAGCACTGTTCTAACGCAAGATACGAGGAGGGGTGTGATGTTGTGTGACGAACACTAAGCGAGTCATTTTTACCTTAACAGTGAAAGCTGCAAATATTGTGTTGGGCTTTATTAAGAGAGATTGGTCAACGTATTTTCCACACACCCGATGTATGGTTGAAAATGTGTGAGTAGAATTGTAAGTATGGTTTATTAAAACGGGTTGCCATCAGGCGTTCGACATGTTCTTCTCACAGCGCTCGTTGCACGGGCGTACGTTGCCAGGTAACAGTACTAAAATGCGGCAGGGCCGCGATTTTGGGCAGCGAACCTGAAACTTTTGATTTGCTACCGAAATAGGCATGACTTCTGGGTCAGCAGAGTCACAAACACCTTGTCAAATGTTTCGATGGCTACTTCCCTCCATCGCAAACAGCCTCTGATTCTTCGCTCATCTGCGAACGTCGTTCAACAGTGGTGTGCAGCGTATTTGTTGACCTTCATTTTCTAACGTAATCATTGCCGTGTCAACAGACAGTCGAAGGAGTACTTGGCTGCTGACGACTTCAACGAAGTACTTCAAGTACCTGACGAGAACGTAAGTAAACTTCTGCTTTTGTTTCGTCAGTCTGAGTCGGTCGTTGAGTAGTTTTAACGTTTTACTTGAAACGCGTTTATTGACAAAGTTTTGATATCTGTCTGGGTTACCAAAGCGTTTTACAAAATTGAACATTTTTTTGCAAAGCTCATTGCATGGTTTGTACTTAGCGTCACACGACCGCAAAGTTGCCGCCCAACTGCGTCATTTTGCTTGAAAAATTGGCCTCGATAGCTGCGCAGCTCCGTTTCCCCGTTGAAAGGATGTCGCCGCGTTAAACATCAGCAGCTGCCCGTCGCGTCTCACGCACCGCAGGATGCAATAAAATCTTCTGATAGTCCTCGTGATGCGCAGGCTCCAGAGGCCGATGGTTGAGCTTCCCGTCGAGGAAGCGTGACTCAGCCCGAACAGCTCTTCCTGATAGCGACGCCTGCTGTTCGTTCAGCAGTATACAGTTACGGCGCGGCGGTTACTGCTGCCGGTCTGCCCTAAATTGCGGCTGATCGTCTTACACGTCTTGCTGCACGTGTTTCGCCGCAACAACAATAGGAATATGCTATATTTTGTTAGTTTGTCTTTGTTTAGCTTCTAGGTTTTTCCCTTTAGATTACACGGCTTTGCAGCGCCATATTACATAAAGTTTGTTTCGAACGCGCGCGTTGCGTCGCTAATTGCGGTACAATAGTTAGTGATGGACGGGAATGTCAAGAGGCTGCACTTGCTATTTGAGCTTCTGTATTTCCCGCTCTTTACTTTCTGTTATCTGTAATGATTTTAGTTGCACACAATTTTTAACCCAAAGTGCCTCTTTCGAGTGGGTAGCTCTGGAATAAGCACACAGATTTTGCAGAACGAAAAATCGGATTTGGTATTTTCGCGACATATTTAGTTCCCTTTTTTAAAGCGTCTTCAGTTGGGTTGTGCAAATGGCGAACGTCCAAAATTGATCTTTTTTCCGGTTTCTGAAATTGTTAGTAACCCAAAAGAAAACAGACATGCGTGTGTACTGTACAAGCAACACTAGCAGACACCACATCGGCCAAAGCGTTGTCCTTTACGATATTTAATGAATCTGCACTCTGAAAACAAGACACGGCTCAAACCAGATGCTCTGGCGACGGCTCGCGTTGCCGCCTGAGAATATTAATTCGCTACCGGACGCACGTCACAATGTGCTGATTTGCTTTGGGCGTGCGTTGGGTGCGTGGAGATTAAAGAAACAGCTTTTAGGGTATAGTGCGCTAATTGCTTCCGTCGCAAAATTTAACAAAATGCGTTTGATGTAAGAATGCATCGTTTGCACTCCAACCTTCCGCTTCTGCGGCTAGAGTCGCAGCGACGCTCGTATGGCTGCAACAATCACTGCATTATAACTCGCCCAAATAAAGAATCTAACGGCATCGCTTGCAGGAAAAGAAACAAGAGCAAGAAGAAGACGACGCCGACGCGCCCGTTGTGAAAAAGGACCGGTCCGCCACCGAGGTAGTGAACCGGCGCAATGTCGTCATCAAAGTCTGTTCGTCGATGCAGATGTTGGACGAGATCACGGATGCGCGTGCACGAAAGAAGCGAAGAGCTGGACGCGGTTCAGCAGAATCAACTAAGAAGGACGAGCTGTGAACGTATTCATCCGCACAGAAAACCAGGCGCGACTCGCTTCTCATTTTTAAGTCTGAAGCTCGCGCACCATTGCGTCATACTTTTCGCTCAAGACGGTCACGATTTTTGGTGCCAGACGTGATATTTGGACTTCAGGAGGTGTTTCGTTGTGACTGAAATGGTTTCATCCTCGTTTCTTTCTTTATTTGACAGTCAACCCATGAAAAGCCCCCAAGGTAGCAGCTTTTTGTTTTGCTGATCCTCTTTCGCTGCTAGTTGTGGCAAACCTCGTGCAATGCGAAATTATGTTTGGTTGTTTTTGTACTATTTTGGATTACCTTCCGTCGTTTAGCAGAGTCTTGCCAACTTTCGTCACTGTTTTCCACGTTTTGTGCAATAGGTCGTGTTATATATTTACATCCCATCAGGAATGAAGCAATAACAGTTCTCTGCTTGCGTCGCTTTTTTTTCCGGTCAGCATAATTGTGCACAGCAACCTTTCCCGCCCGCATCAACCACACTGTCTGCTTTGACATCGCGTGTTGCTCATTGACCCACGACGAAGAAACCCGCTCATTGCCAGTTGCCGTTCGAGATTGCTGCGTGTTTGATCACGTGAGCGCCGTTTGATCACGTGAGTGTCGTTCGTGACAGATGTGCCGTGTGCACAGAATAAGATGGTTTTCGCAAATAAACAAGCGTGTGACGCAATGGGACTGCAACGATGTCGCAGAGAAGCTCGTGTAAAAGAATCGTGACCGCCGACGTGCAAAACGCCAAGTCGTCGAACGCGCTTCCGCAACAAATCTTCTTTTGAACAAGCTAATATCAGGCCCGCAGCCAGGTTTTAAGGTTTGGGGCGCAAAAGGCATTTTTAGGAGGGTAATTTTTGTTGTGTTTGAAACAAGTTTTTCTGGGCAAAAAAACTGGTGGGAACTGGCCCCTTGGGGGCCTAGCCAAGATTTTATTTGGTTTTCCAATCCTTGATACTTTCGAATCCATGCTGGCAAAACTAAAAGATCACGTTCCCTAGACGTGTTGCACTTATGTCGTTTTTGTCAGCGTTGTTTGACGATGGAAAACCACAAAATGCGAATTAAGCGAAAAGCTAGAAAGATTTGCTCTGAAAGTTGAGGCTTCGTGCTTTTGGCCTCTCTTTCTTAATTGTTGAGTTCTGGGCAATATTAATTGTGCTTTATTTCAAAATGTGTATTCATTTCGAAATCCATACAGCCGTCAGTTTATTTTCCAGCTTGGGGGTATCACAGGCTGGGTAGCGGAACAGATCGACCGATTTTTAAATTTCGAACCCTGATGCAAAATTTTGTGTTTATATCCGATTCAAGGTTCGGAAAAAAGTGCGCTCCCACCGTGCAAAGGCATCCTGGATGGTCTGCCTCTCCTCGGGCGCTTTTTTATATTCGTATGCTTAGAAAACGGTACAAATTTGTTTTTTCATGACTTTCCTCGACGTTCGGGGACAAATTGAATGGTGTTTGAGTTTTTTCATCATATGACCGTGGCGTGTTGCAAGATCCCCATGGGTATTTTAAGGCCCGATGGATCATGGACGTACCAAGGTTAGATGGCACCCGAGGCAAGAAACAAGTTTGGCGCCCATGTTCGAACCTAAGGTCTTTTGGGAATAAATGTACCCGTATTTTAAGAGAGTACTTGCGACATTGTTGGGACTTCGGCGCTTGGGTAGGGCCGGATTAACCATTGGGCAAACCGGGCAAATGCCCGGGCCTTGCGCTTGAATATCAAAACACTACTGTTTTTTCATGTCTTTAGGCTGTTCACCACGCGTCAAAATTGCAGAGCTTATTGATTACTGCGCTTAATATATACTGTAGGTTAAGGAAACTGTCAACTTTGACATTTGTCGTTTTTGAGTGACTTAAAAAAACTGAATCAAACAGCACCACGCTTTATGACCCAAGAATCAGATCGAAATCAGTGCATCCATGGGCGTCCGCAGAATTGTTTCCAGGAAAGGACAACGTCGAATTTTGCTTATCCTTTTCAGGTTGCTGACGATTCAATGCAAACTCACGTTGACAAAACACTTCACCCTTTCTACTCCATTATTCTGTGCTGCTTGAACCTCTATTCTCAATCTTCTGTCTGAAATGTTTTGTACGGTTCGACTATCACAAATGCTTTTTTATCATAAACTGCCTAATATCCATTTTTTCGAGCCCTTTCTATAAATAATCCATTGTTTAAGAATAATCAACAGCCAGAACCACGTGAGCACTGAAAAAACAAAGTTACAGTAGACACTCTCGCAAAACTGTTTCAAGCAGTGAGAAGTAGAACCAGGCCCATAACCAGCTTGGGACACCAAGTGGGGCGAAGAGTTTTCTGAGAGGGTCCCAAATTTTTTAAACTATGTCCAACGCATTTTTCCAGGGGGGCGATTCGCCCCCTAGGTTACAGGCCTGAGTGAACTATAACTTGGCAAGACTATTGGACAACTTACTAAAGTTAGAACATCACGCAGGCTTTAAAAAAACTGAGCCGATTAGTTTACGAAAACTCGTCACAGCAAATATAGCTTTGCACGCAGTGCTCACTAAGAAGTCAGTACTAAGCCTTAATGATAAAGACGCAGTCCCGTCGCCACGGGGTGCTTTTGGGGCTTAGCCCCCACAAACAAAGCTTCAAGCTCCCCAAATTGAAACACCAAACATTATAAAGCAGCTGAGCTTTTGTCAATTTTTAGAGTGTCAAGCCCCTCGAGGAAAGCCCACCCGCAGAAACGCAAGCCCCCCCATTGAAAACTTTCTGGCGACGGTTCTGGGTTGTAGTGGTGTAAGTTTACGTATCCCTAGCAGGGTTGCCAATTAAACGGGTAAGGAACGAGTACGCGAACGTCGCGAATGCATCTGAGGTTTAGATAACTTATGTTCAAGCCAGTACCGTCACCATGGCGGGGCTTTGGTGGGCTTAGCCCCCCTCAAACAAAGCTCCAAGCCCCCCAAATTCAAACGTGAAACACTATAAATCAGTGGGGTTTTGGTTAATTTTATAATGTCAAGCCCCCCCCCCCGCAGAATCGCAAATCCCCGTACTGAAAACTTCCTGGCGACGGTTCTGTAAAGACGTATTCCCACAAGTCTGCGTAGACGTATTCTAACAAGCCACGTATTTTTATACTGCGTGAAAAGCAGTCTGCAGAAGGGTCGTTTGATTAAGCTATTCACTCGGGCACACTGATCACAGTCTCACATAGATTTTTAAAACTTGTGGAAGCACTGCTATAGATTTACTCATGCTTCTTTTCACGTAGTATAAAACTATACGTGGCTTACTGCTATCAGCAGTGTCATTGTCTCGCTGCATCAGGCTACCTGTCAAGATGTCTGTTTTCAACAGTCATATGCAGGACTCCCATTCAGTGATTTTAAACAAACCCAANNTCCACACCAAAGAACCCATATTCGTACAATAAAAACCCAGAAAGCTTGTGTCACGAACAAAACATATGAGTGTGCTNATTTGAATTGAAACGATAGTTAATCAAATACTGATTTAATTATAATTCCTCTTCCAAATTTTTTTCTGCAGCGCAAACATTAACCTTTGCTAATCCTGATCACACTGACGGAAAATGTATAGAATTGCGAATGTATATGTTTATTGTGGGAAACAAGCTGCATTCTGCTTTTCCAAACACTGAAATTCCCTTCGCATACGCTTGTACCAGTGGCGTAACTGACGGGGGGTCAAGGGAGGTGAGCCTCCCCCTCTAGAAAGGTAAATGTAAAAACTGGGCCCCCGTTAGTTGATATTTTTCATTTAGTATTCTTTAATTTGTTGTTTTTTGGATTTTTTGGGGCGTTTTCGTTTTGTTTTTTTTAATCTAGTATGGACATCCACAGATTCACATCATTTCTTAACCCTTTTCTGTTTTAGCTAGTGGGCCCCCTTTAGCTTAGCTTTGACCCTCCTGGCTCAAACCTCTAGTTACGCCACTGACTTGTGCCTCATGGTTTCAAACTGTACTGCAGAGCTGTCTTTTTCTAAGTTGCGTATAATTATCTTCTAAGTTCAATTGGGCAAGAAAAACTAAGCATGCTGTCTCTAATGAGCAGAGCATAGAGATTCTTGGAGATACACA
>JGI24159J19872_10004557_pt1 | contig 17682 bp, 15 predicted proteins | sample Ectturendosymbi4_FD_19872 | JGI IMG/M metagenome (IMG submission 19872) | reverse complement strand
AAAAAAAACAAGTATTAACCCCGACATAGAGTACGACGACGGTTTGTACTTTCGATCAAAAGCAGGCTGAAGGACCAAAAACAAAGTTTCGAGAGAAAACAAACTGACCAGCTTCTTAATGCGGACGCGATTAGAATATTGCAGAACCACAGCGGAAAAAAAATTATTCTCCAGTGTTAGTTAGGACGATGGAAGAATTTATACGACCACGCGCATGGTTTTCGAAGTCACGTAAAAACTGAAAAGAAATCGCATTTCTATGAAAAAAAATTCGGTCGAATGTTTCCACTGTTGCCGTTTAGTTCAGTTTCGTAACTAGCCACGTTAAGACAAGTACGGAATTGCAAACGAATGAAATGTCCAGACGAACTCGTTTAGGGCCAAAAACAGACCAAGCGGTCAAAAAAAGCGGAATAATTTTACCCGATAGCAATCACGAGGCCGTGCTGAAGTCTGTAAAAAACTAAAAAAACAACTTTGATGTTACGGCCAGACGGCTGGTATTTCATGTTTTAAGTTAGTCACTGTTTCTAGTCCAGTCTTTGCAACAACCCGCACTAAAATCGACAAAAGCATGGGTTTCGCAGTCAGTCTTTAACACTCGTCAAGCGAATCCCCGAGCATAACTTCCAGAATTCAGCGATATTCTTTTAAACCACGCTTTCTTCTCACAACGTTACGTATCCCATCAAAACCTAACCCAGGGTTTCCCAACTGGGGCAAATTTAATGATGCTGAAGTTACAATACTTAGCGTGCCACCTTGTTTTTTTACCATGGATGTAAATTTTAAAATGCAGGATTTATTTTCAGTGAGTAAGCAAAAAACAGAGGGTTAATTTTATATTAGGAAGCTGGCAAGGGGTAAACGGGTGAAAAAAAGGTTGAGAACACCCTGACCTAACCGACGAACAGGATGAAACTGAGGTGTTCGCGCCTTTTACAATATTCAGGAGCACACGACGCGCAACAGAGTTGAAACGCAATCCAGAAGCAGCGAGGCTCGAACACTTGGACGGATGGGCATTGCTGCAAAAAGGTTTCGCGAGAGGTTCAGTTGGTGCCGTTGCAATTCACACGACCTGGTGCGGCGTTTAAGCGTGCGTTCATCGCTACGTATGAAACACGTTTACAACCAGTGGCACGGCAGAGAGAAAGTCGCATCCGAACAGCTGATGCACGTGACAGGTGGCATCCGGCGAGCGTGTTGTGACTTGACAGCCACTGTAATTTTTCCGACAATTGAGCACGATTCGAATTTCCTGTGAACCGGCGAACGAGAGCGTTACGTTTAAGGGAGTCGCAACGCTCAGCGCTATGCGCCCGAAAATCGATAAGTGGGAACCAACAAAGCGATCGACAGGGTTCCGACGCAATTTTGAAAATAAATTTTCCAGACTTCAAGACCGTTTCCAGACATTTTCTGGACTTTTTCCAGACCTAACATTTCCGTATAACCCACCCAGGTCAAATACAGGCACTATAATACTTAACACGATAGAAAAAAAATTATACCAATCTTCAATAAAATCTTATGAAAATGTATGTCAAAAGATCAAGTTTGGAAAAGTATTTTCTTTTTCCATACTAAAATACCCAAAAATATTTTTTCGGATTTTCCAGACAGGAAAATAACAAAGCATTTCTCATACTGTAAGACTGCGTAGGAACCCTGGATTGAAAACAAGCAATGAATTTTAACACACACAGGCACAAACGAAACAACAAGTTTACCATTCCTGCTTTCCGTCCTGAATGCTTGTCAAGAAAAATATACTCGTGTTAAACGCTGGCACTGGAGACTTGCGAAGCCAGTTGTGGTATGATATAATACGTCATTAAGTGAAAAGCTGCTTGCTATGATCATTAACAAAAAAACGTTAATTCTTTGTCAAGGTTCACGGTCCGCATGTAAGAAAGCGAGTAACGCCGGCATACGTCTCTGGAAACAAATATTTCGCAAATTAAACGAAGCCCGAACCGATGAAGAACTTACTAAACCACAGTTGAAAGGTTTGGCGCTCGGCAAATCGAACCAAAACAAACGTTTTTTTGCGAAAGCAAACGTTTACGTCAAAACCGTTTCCGGAAGTGAGCGGCGGCAGAGTCACGCGTCGCTCACCCGTTGTGCGTAACCAGCGCTTGACGTATTCCCAGCTTCGAGAAGATCTCGACCACGATCTCCATGGGGGTGTGGTCGGTGACCGTGACGGGGCTCAGGTCGACGATGTTGAAGAGCCGGACCGGCGACGGTTCGTTCGCCGACGACTGGGACGGGGGGGCGTGCAAAGTGAAGAAGACTTTCGAACTGCTCAGCACGTGCTCGTTGTTGAGGCGCGCGTTCTCTGCAATAAAGCGCGTGCGTGTGTGCGATGAATGGAATGGTAGTTACCCCGAGTTGAGGTTCAGTGCCTGGAACGGCTGCCCGGGATGTTCTGGATCTTCGGTTTAACACCGAACTGGCACAATCAAACCGTACAAATTCGGAGTATATGTATTTTTACACTTTACTTTCCCAGTGCGCAGATACGGCGTATGCATTTTAACCTAACCGTCCTAATTCAGCATCTAAACATAAAACTTAAGGTTAACAGTAATTCGTAAAAATTACAGCCATAGCAAATGTTGTGATAGACACATAGAAGAGCTTCGGCAACCCGGCAAGCACTGCTACCATCGTCAGTACGCGTAGATATGATGATGATGATAGTAGTGGTTACCGAAATGCTCTATCACTAGGCTGTTTAACACTTCTGTTCTTTACATACTAACCAAACGCTAATTTTAGCTACCTGGTATTGCGTCATCTTATTCAGCAAAAAATAATCGGGCAATTAAGCCCTCCTTGAAAAAAAAACGCAGTGAATGTTGCAAAAAAGTTGTAACCAACCTAAAGCGACAATCAAATCTCGTCGATATAAATATCCGACCAAGCGCTGCGAGTCGTGTGACGTGATCACAGGGAAACCGTTGTAATTGGTCGATTTCACCAGCGTCTCAAGGTCCTCGACCGTCATGTCCTCCTTGGTGACAACTTTCAGCGGTGGGTCGCCTCGCCTGGGTCTCATGACGTCCGTTGCTGACGAAACAAACGCAAAGGATTGCGACGCCTCCGAACCACAGCAAGCAGCCTCTTAACACACACAGTCTAAGCGGGCGGTTACGTTTTTGACGTTCCCGGACATTACTCGGATAAAATTTGATAAATGGTTAGTTTTACTCTTAAAAGCAACCCTCCTGGCCCACGTTTCTTTGCAGCGTTTGCCTCAGCTCGCTACAAAGTCGCAGATTCTTGGAAACACGGTCTGTTGCGTAAGTCATTGTTACGTTGCGAAACGTCATATTCACAGCGCTGCAGTGTTTTGCACGTCCGAGGATTAAGTTTTGATATGCTAAACTCCTTACATGGTCCACCAAAAAACAAACTTCAGTGAAAGCTGATCGGAAACAGCCATCACTGCGGAAGCCATATTTGCACACCAAACGTATCCAAACACTGTACGGTCATTTCAGTGCGTTGTGGAAAGCATTTTTAGCAGCATATTCATCCTTGGCATTTTGAGACCATTATTATTGACCCAAAACACTCACAGGTTAGTTTCTAACAGCATACTCAAAACCGGCCAAAACTACGGTGATTCGAAACTGTGCACCATTAAATAAACACCATTAGATTTCCATCGTTTTATTTGATTCGTCTCACTCTACAAAAGAGTTTTCCATAGGACAACGAAGTTTACCGGCGATTTAGAACAAGGTATAATCGTTCAAGTGACTCGATCGGGTAAGGAGGCGTTCGGAACGACAAGAGTGGATGCTGAAATCCCTTCACGACAACACTTCCCAGCGGTAAAAATCAATCAAAACAAGTGCCAACACAAGCAATCGAGCAGTGCACGCACCTAGAGTCGTGTGCGTGAACTCCTCCTTGTTGTCCAGGTACGGGTATCCGTTCAGTCGTATATGACCGTCGTAGATGCCCTCGTGCCCGAAGGCGTCGCCCACCCACTTGCTGAACATGGCGGCCGCCATCAGCGGCACGATGTACTGCAGTCCGCCGGTCAGTTCGAACATGATCACTACGAGCGAGACGGTCATTCTTGTCACGCCGCCTGCGTCGCGCAAAAGAAGGTGGGTGACAACCTGTACGACGTTCGGTTGCGACGTGGGNGGAGCTAAGAAATCAGATTGTGCTTTTAGCGCGCATAATCCATATTTGCGGACTTTAAAGCTTCCGCGATAGCACGCTGGCCGTGGTTTAGGACAAATCAACACCGAAAACAAGCTTTGTTGTTTCTTTGTCCTCTATCATGAACAGCAGCAGAGAAATTATTTCCAAACCAGGCGTCAGTCCCGTACAGCAAACAACAGTTACGCACTCCGATAGACCTTTTTGCTGCACTCGACAAATTCACTTTGCCGCACTTAACGAACTCAATGCCTGTAGCTTTTAATGTTGCGCGGAACACGCGTGCAAAACGAACATTTGACGTGTTTCGAAGATTCAGACCAGTGATTCTGAACCAATGCTCCGAGAGCCGCGTGCCTCTTCCATCCTTTGTGCGGCTCTCAGCAGTCTTTCCATAAAACCTCTAACAATTCAAGAACAGACTTCGTTCTGCAATAGAACAAAACGTGCCGATTGACTAAAAAACTTCTTTCGTGCGGCTCTCTAACAAAATCGTAAGTCTGGATTTGGCCCCTTCAGCGAAAATGTTGAGAACCACTGGTTTAGACAAACCCACCTAGCGTTGCAGCAGCTCCGACCATAGCATAGAGTCCAGGAGTGACACAAACGCTGGCACCATGGCAACTGCTCTTCCACAGCAAGCAATCCGGAAAGGCGAAAACGAGCTGCTTCATTCCGGTCCCGATCATGCGGCCCATGATGGCCCCGACCGCCATACTGGGGATGAAGAGACCGGTGGGCACCTGCACGACAGACGAGCAGCTTGCAAGAAAAAGCTTTTGAAATCGAAGCTTCTAACGTTTCTTAATTGCTCGCCACAGTGTTCATCGCAATTTGGAATATCGCNACAGCGATTTAAGAAAAACACTTCTTGTCGCGGTTACTTTTCATATTTTTCAGAATATGCGAACTATTTTCAGACAGATCGGTATCATCAGAAAAATTCATCCGACAGGAGATAAAGTTCAACTTATCGCACTCAAGGGAGAAGCAAGAAAAGAGTAAAAACACATTGAAATTTTCTCCGATCTTATTTGGACGTAAGTTAAGCAGATGAATCAAACCGCAAAGTTAACCTTAGTATGACCATACACACCTTCAGACCAAACGTAAACACTGTGATCAGAGACTTGAACACCAGCGCCACGCCGAGTTGCCACATAGCGGTTCGCAAGCTGTCGCCCACATATCCATCCGGCAAATCTCTTTCGGGAGAATACGACTGATTGGTGGTCTGCGGAGTTGGAATTAGGAGTGATTTGCAGCCATAGCAAGAAGTAACGACAGAAAAGAGAAAAAAGGCTATTCGACAATATGCACACGAACGCATCACAAAAGATAAAAAATTCCCGCGTCACTTTAAATAGCCAAGCTTAGCTGCCTGACTGAAAAATACGCAACACTTCTATTAGCCACGTCGGGAGGGTAACTTGCAGTTTGCATTTTTTACTGGTTTGCCTTTTTTTCCTTCTCAGCAACCGCAAGAGCGCACCAAAAAAAAGAGCTTAAATTCACTACGATGATNACCAGCTATGGTCTGCGCAGAGTGCAAAAAAATTGTTCTCACACTTCCAAGTCTCGTGGTTTGTCTTCCCTTCATTGCACTTATGACGAATAGTGCGTCAGCTACAAGGCGAAGCATTCACTGCTGTTTGGTTGTGACGTAACAAGTTGGCGAATTCGCATGCAGACAATAAATGTTGGCATGGTATTCGATGCGCACATTTCAGGTCAATTGGTCGCTTCTGCCTTTGCTTTGTTCCATAGAATGATGTTTACAAATTGCAAATGCCTTCGGTCCGATGGCTGATAAGTCGCAAAATGCTGCGCTCGTGTCAATAAAAATAACGCCTTACGANTTATAAAATGAACTCNGGCACGTTTCCCACACGTTGTAACAAATGCAAAAAACTTTAACGAGCCAATTCAGGTTTGTGGCAGCAAGCAAGAGTTCGAGCGCTTGGCTTGAGCACTTGTTCATGCATGACTTCACTATCACCGCCAATGCTCAATCAGGTGATCTGATGCAATCGACGAACTTCCTCATTTAACGTCCATAGGGAGTGCAAAATCAAGAGTAAACAGTACTACTAACTGAGCATAAGAGTAAATAGAGAACTGATGGAAAGATTGATTTTTGTTTCAGCATTACGTTCAGAAGGCCGCGCAAGCAATAACCAGGCTTGGGCTCCCAAATAGCATTGTCAGAATCAAGGGGTTCTGAAACTTAAGCAGACATTTCCGTTGAGACAGCTATAAGCAGTCACAAACTTTTGAGGCATTATTGCTTTATTTTACATTCGATGCAAAACTAAACGAAACAGTATCCGAACCAAACAGTACGTACCGACGAAACGTAATTGCACAGGTTGCCTTCGACCCCGTTTCCACATTCGCTAAACAGGTTTGCTATCATCGAACTCGCATCAATCCGTGTGAACGGGTTGGGATAGGAAGCAGCGGCAGTGATGAATGTGACCACGATCACCTCCACAATCGGATACTTGCCGAGCTGAACCATGAAAACAATTTAAAGAAAATGACCTTAGCCTTGCGTCTCTGTTTTAATATATCATTCGTCAGAACAGCGCTGAAGACGATATGTTACATTAAGATTATTCTTGTCTTTTCCGAATTAGTTTCAACTTCGCTATTTGCACGGCTGGGACAAATAATACTCCCTTTGCGGTAGGGGGTGTCGGGTGGCTTCAAAGCGCTCGGAATATTTGTCAGTAGCGTGAAAGCAGCCCGAACTGGTTGCGTAGCGTTTAACGCGGTAATTGTTGCGGCCAGTTCGTAGGCGCAGCCGGGAGGGGGGGCAGGGACCATGGCCACGCACGAATTTCTAGCACATCTTGTCATTTTGTGCTTTGAGAGACGGTGTCCCAAACAAAATACTGTTGCTCGCTTAAAGTCAAAAGATTTGGGCTCCCACTGGGTCAGTTCCAGGCTGGCTCAATCGTTTTTTAACCGATCTGTCTCGTTTTATTTTGAGCTTACTGTTTGGCATGTGAAGTAAACTTGACGCGAATGGATAGTTTGCTTTGGTTGAGTAAAGCCTCATGGCGTGTTCTGGTGAACAGCCCCTTGGAGCGTACTTGCACCTAACATTTAAGTTTGACATTGTTTTTTATTGATTTGTGGTCAGAAAGATCGCGTCAAAAACTTATGATGCCATCTATGTTACGCGCTGTAGCAGGACATACTTTTCATTATATTGTTCATACACAACAACGAAACCTTCAACTGGGCTGCATGCGGCCCGAGGGTTGGATATCGCTGGTCTAGTCACTGACATACGTAGTATCTCTTGAGAAAAAACGTTTTTTAAACAGCCGTCCATGTAAATTTTCCTTAGAATAACATGTGCTGCAAAAATAACCAATTTCTTTCCAACAAGTTTATACAAAATTCCTTCTTACAAGTTTAACGACCTACAAGTTAACATGGAAGCATTAACGAAATGTACAGCGTGTAAACGTCAGCAGTCATTTTTAGTTCAGCACCACTGACCCAAGTAACTAGGAATTAGCCAAAATTCCCACCTTTGAAGTCTTTCTGAACCTGCACCAAGCAAGGTTTGCGTGAATGAAGGCGGCGCCGTAAAGGCCGCCCAGAACTCCCAGCAGCGAAAAAGGTACAAGCTCGAAGAGAAACCACGGCCGGTTGTAAGTGACGTAGAACATGACCAGATGCGATGTTCCGAACGGGTTGATGGAGCGAAGTATGAAGGCCGCGGTCAACGCGCAGAAAAACGAGCGCCAAAGGGTTTTCATCGGGAAGTAGTAGCTGACCTGCGCCACAGAAAAACTACTCTTGAAATAATGTATGTATAGCAAATTCTACTTAGCCAAAACTGCAAAATAGAAAACGCCGAAATTTCAGGTCATGATCTGCTACATCGAAGTTGATGAAATGTAAGGGACGCGGGATCACGGTATGCAACGTTGAGGTCTCTATTTCGGAAGATACGACGAATTGCTTGTTGGCAGTTTTGGTAAAGCTTTCTTTAACTGCAAAGACACTAGCCAAACAGTTCAACTTTCTTTTTGTTGGCAGCAATCTAATTGGCAAAGCCAACACGGTGTTGGCAAAATTTAAACCAAAACGTGTGCCCAGTGAAAGGACATTTGCAGCGTCAACCTGGCACGCACACACAGGATGACCAAAAATAAGCAAAACCTACAAAAATTTCATTAAATCTTACGAAGGTCCAGCAAGTTACAAGACAAGCGATTAATTTCGCATGCGGTACTACGAGTTCTTTGATGTCAATCGCAGATGTGCAGAAAAGCCGTATTAAAAAATGTTACATTAGTCGCAACAGCTTTATAGTTTTTATGAAAAACATCCACAAACAAACGTCTATAGTTTTTATGTTACAAGTAACTGAGCAGGAAACGTCGTTTCAAAACGGTGGGAGGGCAACGCTCTCCCTCGACTACTAAGCCGCCAATTACTTGTCGCTAAATGAAAGTTGCAAGGAAGGTGTACGTTTGGCGCGCCATGACTGTGTGAAGGGAAGTGCGGATGAGCAATGACTTTTCCCAAACTATTGTGAGTCTAAATGGGGCGACGGATTTTTTCCTGGAAAGCAGAGCAAGTATTCACGCGCTACTGCACTTATAGATCATCGCCCGACCACAAACGCTCCATAGGCGCATTACAACGCATCTGCTCAACAGTGAACGTTTTCTATTATAGCAGCAGACGACAGGCGCTTGTTTCATTTTTTATTATTTGTTTGCTGCATCTTGTTTCAAAGATTACAACCGATACACTTCCTTTGGCTGAGCAAGGCTTTGTGAAGGCCACCACGAAAGAAAAACATTAACATGCTGTAGCTATTGACAGCAAAAAAAGATCGAATCAACGCCAATGCTGCTTAGTGTTCGAATTTACGAATCTGGCAATAACTGCACGTTCAAGTGGCAAATCACAATCCATAAACTGCAACACAAGCAATATACTCGTCAGCAATTCCCTAGACAAAAGATTTCAATCGCTCAGGTGTTTAAACGTTCATTGAAGGGCCAACGTACAGTTTTACCGCTTGAAGGGCTCTGATAAGAGTGTGTTGTGTGTGAAGGCAATTTGTACGAGTGTGGATGATCGCTTTGAGAAACTACCAAAGCGAGCCCCGGGAAGAACTACAGTCATTGAGTTACCTGCTCATTAGTAAACCGCGCTTCGCAGCATACAGTGGAAAGGCGTGGATGCTACGATGAGGCCAGGGTCAGCAGCAGGGGATAGCAAAGTGGAGAAATATTTCTCATCTGCCCTATCGGCTCCCCATACCTAGACCAATTGCCTTGGCTGAAGAGCCCAGAGCGCCCTTGAAAAAGAGCAGTTGATTTTGACAGAGTAAACAATAATTTCTTCCCGAGTCATAATGGTAACAACACCGTAAAAATCAATAACTTTCGATTGAAACCATGTTGGAGGTTCAGAAAGAAGTATTCGAATGCATTGGAGGCACTGGTGCTACCCAGTCAGCATTACATACACTGCAAACCCAAGTCGTGAACCAATGACCAGACGTCTCAATAATTAATGTCCTTTGCGTTGCTGCTTTCGCAATTGTCAAGTGCAACATTTCTTCCACCAGTGGCGTATTTACGATCCAAGAAATTTTCCACGAGGGACCAACAGCATTTTCCTATTTTACAATTCTCAAAAACACCTTAAGAGAAATAAGGTAATTTGACGAATTTGCCAATTTACCTTGCCACTGTATTTACCTTGCCACTGCATTTACCTTGCCACTGCATTTACCTTGCCACTGCATTTACCTTGCCACTGCATTTACCTTGCCACTGTAGAATGAGGAAGCTGGTAACAAACCATTAAAAATTCGCCACCTATACAAGAGCAACGCCCACGACATTAGATATCGACAGTTAAGTTCAATGCCTATTCATCCCGACATGAACGAAATGAGAGAAGTACTGCCGCTCACCATTTCATGTCACAGAGCGCAAATAAATATCAAAAACACTTAGTTGTACAGTAGGCCTTAACCTTTGGTGAGCAAGCAGCAGGGAAACACCGTCATTTCTATAAGATTCAAGAATAAGTTCGTGGAAGTATGACATGACGAGTAGCAGTGAAGTGAACAAAAGGGTTTTTACAGGATATTTATTACTCCGGGCAAGGTGAGAAGACAATGTCAGACGTGGCTTCGTGAGATTTTAGGTTGACACGCTACAAGCCATGATAACGGCGACATCGCAAGTACGGGACTCGTCTAACGAGACACAGTCCATGCATGAATGGACAACAATACCCGTGTATTTTACTGCAACAGGTTTTCACTACCATGCAGCTCCCTCATAAGCAGAACCGGGGCCCGTAGCACTGTATATAACAAAGAAGCAAGAAACTTTCCACGAAATTTCGTTTCTCTTGATTTCTTGTTTGTCACTAATTTCAACAGCTTTTCTCGTCGTTCCCGATTGTTTTAATTGGAAAAAATAAACAAATTTTCGCCAAAGGAGAACACCACTCATGCCACACGTTCAGCCAGTTTTATGCTTCGACACACAAAACTGACACCCAAAGTGGATGAAGCTTGTGCTGGTCTTTTTGTGTGATTCTCGTGCATTCTTAAATGCCACCTGATGATGGCCTACCGTCCTACATGACACTCATACGGCTATTAGCCATTCGCAAAAGTTAACTGTTAAAAGGCTTCACTTTGAGAGTAAACAAGTTGACAATTTTTTTTTCAATGCCTGTCACGACAGCACGTCGCTCACCTCTTCAAGACTGAAAAGTACACCGCCGACTGGAGCGCCGAAAGCAACCGAAACTCCGGCAGCTGCTGCGGCTGACAAGACTTCGCGTTTCTTCGCTTCGTTCCTCGCGTACTTCGGGAATAGACGACCGAACACATTGCCGCAGCAGGCGGCTATGTGCACCAGCGGGCCTTCCTTTCCAAGACTGAGGTTCGAGGCCACGGCAAGCGGCGCAGAAATAGATTTGATCAGCAACGTCCATTTTCCAAGATAGCCGCGTATAATAAATCCGCTCAGGATGGTTTTCACCTGAAGGGATTGGAAAGAAACGCGTTGCGCAACATCCTGCGACGTAGAAATAAACCGCAGCCGCACCGCAAGCAGCTTAGCACGGGTGGTGAGAGCGCATTATTAACCCCAGCAAATCGATGGTAGCCTCGTCGAATGGGGAGGTATCGACTGGCGTTTGCATCCGCGCTGCAACAAATTTAGGCAGCATGCGCCGACAGCGTGAGACANTGATTTTGGCTGTCGCATCTAGGTGGCTGTCGCCACAAAGATTNTTCAGCTTGGCAAGCAATGCCAGCAGANACTTAACAAATAAAATACACCCAAAGCAGGATGATTTTCGAAGTTCAACAAGCAGTTTGTTCAAANAAGCACTATACTCGTCTGAGGCGAGTATAAGCAANAGGAAGCCAAGATTAGTCAAAAATATAGCCGATATTTAACCACAACTTCCGCACACCAAAAATAGTATCTGCGCTAGGCCAGTATTTCGGTTTGTGTTACACTCTGCAATATAAGGAGATCGCACAAGTAGCCTATGAGAGTTCGGAGTTCGTTCCATTTTACAAATGCNNAGCATTATAAAATGAAACAGCTCGGACTGAAATCCGCAGTTGACGCCACCAGTATGGACACGTATTTAAAAAACAGCCTTAGCATAGTGTGGAATCGCTTACCTCTGGAATTCCCGATCCGCAAGCGTAAGGCGCAAAAACTTTCACGAGGATGGCGGCGAGTGTCGAGAAGCACACGGCCAGGAGAACATACGTGAAGTAGTTCAGCACGTACGTTGATACCCCGTTCTGGCCAGCAAAGCGGAAAACAAGCGTAAGTGAACAGACAACGCACGCACGATTCATTTACGATACAACTATCGGGGTATACACAACACTACTGAATCACCTACTCACCAACAAAATAGCCAGTGACACATTTCTCAAAACGAAAGGCTACTTTCTTCACGCAAGAAACAGAACGCATAAAATCGCCACTCACATTATCGTCGATACCGAAAATTATCGACCACGTCTTCCATTGTGGACAATTGTCGCCGCTGACGTTGGTTGCGACCGACATCCAGCAGCACGACTCTTGGTTCAGGTAGAACGTGGCATTGCAGATGCCGAGCTTGACATCGCTAAGCCACTTCGTGACGATGTCGATCAGGCCGGCGCAAGTTCCTGAGTTCAAACCCGCACATTGGAACTCGCATTTTCAAGATTTTGTGCATAAGATCTCAGACAGCTAGATGAACTCCAACGTCGACTAACGCGGCAATGACTAAGCTGCCACAGACGCAGTAAACGCGATAAATTGCGCATTGAATTACCTTGTGGGGAACGCCCACACAAAAAGTAGCGGAGCCGGTGACACTGCTTTCAAAACAAGAGTCAACCCGGACAAAAAACACATTTTCTCTCAGAACCTGATCAAAGCTACTCTGCCACAGAGGCATTCGGTCCAAAACTGGACACATGCCTGTTATTAGCTTCTCATACTTATCAAATGAAGCACCTGGAGTTTTAGCGGAGTCACATGCACGGAGTACAAAACCGCCAAGCGGCATTAACTTTGACAATTGTTTAAGCCAGGCATTGCCAACATTTTGCACGTCACACGTCATTTTTTTCAAATGCGAGCACCGATGCGCCATACCATCGGCTATTTCTTGTATTATCATTCGTGATTTATCAGGTAATACTATTATATGCAAATAGAATATCTAGTTAAAAAGCAAATAAAACTTAACATTTACATACTTTGCAATCAAACTTCTTGTTTATTTCACCAGTTTTTTCAAGGTTTGAAGTTAAAATTTGTTACTGAGGAGCAGGGAAATATTCAAATCTTAATTAGTCAGACGCGACCTTGTTTTGCTTTTAATCAGTTTCGTGAACGAAACTGCTTGTTCACACATGCACGTCGTTCCAAAACGACATACAGCTCTGAGCTAATTTTTTAGTTCTGGGAAATTTTCATAGGGTGAACATCGCTAGAATCAGGAATTTCAGAAGCACGAGGGACTGCAGAAAGCTCATTAAATTTCGTTTTCAATACTGAATTTGTTTTTTAGTCAATGAGTTTCCTTTGTACGCTACTTCGCATTTTCATTGTCTTTGTCTTTTGTTCACATAGTGAAAAGTGGTTTACAAAATGCGAAAATGCAATCGTCTTTAGCAAAATTACAAAAGCAACTTTCAAATTGGTCTTACAATAACTTAATCTTTTCAGTGAATTTTATCAAATTGTTAATATCAGCAGCGCGTTTAATCTGCTCTTTCAAATCGCTAACTGACTCATACCTGCATTTTCTAACTACGAGATGAATAGGTATCATTTAGTAAAGACAGGAAAAAATTTGTTTTTGTACTTCAGTTTCATATTCAGATCATTGAGGTGGTTACTAACATCAACTAAAAATGCCAGATTAAAGAGTCAGTTGTTATCACATACAAGAGCTCTTTCATGAGGTAGCTCGTTTTTCTCTTTCAGAAAATCATGAGCAGCTTGTTTCAAGATAATGACTGTTAACTTGCCATAAGCGATTTGTACGAAACAAAAAATATACAAAAATTTCAAGTGGTCCACTATTTTGCTTCACTGCGATCAAATGGATGCAAATGCACCTTTTCAAATCAACCAATGCGCTGAAGTTGGTGCATTGCATACATAGGCTGGCCACACCTTGTGTAAGGTATTCAACAAACATTCATCCGTGTAATGAAGCACTCGCTTAAACCGATGCAATACAACCGAAACTATCGGTTTTTCAAGCTCTACGCTCACTTCTATGTAGTGATCAACTCCGCTGTCATTGGTTTTTCGACAGCACCGCCCGCAACCGATTNGCGGTATTTTATTACTTTCCATNATACCGAAAACACTANTTGTCTTGTTGTAAGTAGTGAAAGCAACGATCAGTAAATTTCCTTGTTTCAGATAGGACGTNATGTTATAATCCAGGTGTTTGGAACCTATTTACTATCACGGAGCGCATGGATTGTGCATTATCGCTGGCGGGCCGCAAAATAAATTAATTTTTTCCTAAAATTTTACCTTTCTAACTATGTGGAAGAGTGACTTCACTTGACTTACTATCCAAGTACCTGCTTATCATGGAGCTTCGTTTTAACGTGATGTTGTACTTTAACTTGGGTAACGAAAATTCGGATGCGGGACATATCAAATGTTTGCTGTTGCAACCTCTCCGGTGGCGTTGCGTTGATTGTGTGATTCACCACGAATGGGATGTGCGTGAAGAACAACACCATACATATATGTGGCGCGAACAAACAATAATAGAGTGATCATGGCATGTGAACTCTGTTGTTGCTTGCTGCCACAGTGCGAAGCTTTGCGCATATGCCGCTCGGGATTTCCGATCGCAACATTACGTAAGCCGCAGGATTCCCGCCCCTGTTACAATCGAACAGCAGCTTTAATTACTATCTCCGGACGAAGACGTGCACAAATTGCAACACGGAAAAATAGGCTGTTGCAGTCGGAACAACAACAACGCCACGCAAAGGTCCAACCACGGCAACTCTCCAAGCAACACTCAACAGAAACTGACCGGCAGCAAGCCCGACGAGCAGCACCACGAGCCAACCGGACCAAGCATCGTGGTATCTCTTTACAGCTTTGAAAAACGACTCGTTTTGTCGGTGAACGATCTGACGGTGCCGGAGACGATTGCGCGACATTTCCCTCAGCCAGTCTATGGTGTGGAAATCGTCGTATGTTCCTATGTCGTCCATATCCGAGTCAGTATTGTCCAGTGCGTCCAGGAGGTGAGTCGAGACTGCGTTGGATGGCTTGGCCTTCCGCCATTCGCTTCCAAACGCTTGTGCAAAATAATACCATTGATTTTAATCATTGATTAAAAGCCAGTGAAGATCAGTAGGTCGGTTGAAGTTTGCAGACATAGTTTTGCTTCCGCGAAGACTTCATCAGGGCAAACCTGATGCTGCAAACCACAATCGATGCTATTCAACCTTTCTGACATGAATGCCAGGCAAAAACATTTTGAAATTGCTAAGCATCAGCATTTATCAAAATACGACGAACTCGCGTGTACAAACGAGACAACGGAATTGGTAACATGTCAAAAACTGATCATTATTTGCTTGCTTTTCTTTCCAGCAGTTCCATTACAGGCGNAAAACTTAAAATAAGGTTCCATANAAATAAGCCAAAAAAAAATTACATTGAAAAGTAGAATGTCCGGTGAGAAGAGGGTCATCTTCCGAATCATCTTTATGAAAANCAGAATTGCTGGTGAAGTTTTTCAAGTCTAGCATCTCATCATCAGAGTCACTCACGTTGTTTCTGTTACTGTTTGAACTTCCTAAAAAAACACATACACACACATCATTCTCAAATCCAACAGTGTGCTAATCGCCAATGATTGCACAGGCTTAGTTTCAACTAAATGGTTGTCCATAAGAACTTCATATTCAGAAAGCTGAGATTCCACAGAAGGTTATTCAAATTTTTTCAAATCATTTCATTAGAGAGCTAAATCACTAAGCAATGCCAAGTGCACGATTTTCACAGTCTTAAGTCCAAGCATAGCACAACACAATTCTGTTATAGCCTACTTGTTCCACTGGGTACACAAGACGGATGTCCAGTTATATTGCTTCAAAAATTCCAAGGTAGCACTAGCTTAATAGATACTGTAATTCTAAGCATCAAGCTTCGGAATTTCCAAATTTAGATAAAATATATATTTATTAATCACAAATTGGAAGCATCAGTCTTCAAAAGTGTGCAAAGAAAAAAAATGGCACAAATGCAGACCAAAATCTCATAAAAACAGATTTCCACCGAGTACAAGAACAGAATCAAATACATACATTTAACTTCAATCCAGAATACTTTGAAGTGTTTAAGCCAGTGGTGTCCCAGTGAACCACCTGGGGGCACCCAGCAAGCATGCCAAAATGTTTTCTGTTAACCTTCAGATGCACAAACACTAACCACGGTCATTGTGTTTTCATAAATAAGGCCATTTTAATTGATTGGAGTTCCAGTAGTATGCCTTATCACAGTAGTGTTTGCCCTTTCATCATGCGCCTCCTTTGTAGATCGCACAGACAAGGGTCCCCAAACCAGTATCTTTAGGAATAGGGTCCCTGCAGTTAGAAAGGTTAAGAATCAATGCTTTAAACAGTAAAATTTTGAGAAAACTATTTGAATGCATGATAAACAGTCCCACATCAATTGGGCGCCATATGTAGGAATGGGTAACAAAAGCTGGAATGAATTTTGACATGTTTGTAAGTTCACATGGACATGTACTTTTGATATTTTAATGTAAAGTCAAAAAATGTTTACTTGTCATAGCCTTTGACCGTGGTATAACCTGATGCGGTTTCATGTCAAGCAATAACAATTTGTTTTCAGGAAAACTCCTTGTTTCTTGACAAGAGGGCTTATAAGTTTTACATAATTATTACTTGCAAAAGCATTAGCACTTTTCAATCCATTACTATCATTAGCAAAAATGCAGTTTTAAAAATATATTCTGTATATTACCAACATTACAGTGGGTAAGTAGCTGCTACAAGCAGCAATTGTCAAGCCACTGCATTGCTTCAAAGCTTGTACCAAAACCAGTCATTTTGGTTCCTTAACAGTTCAGCAATGGACCTTGAAAGGAGAGATCGTCATGCATGGCTCAATTTGTTGAGTTGTTCTGGTGCTGACAGAAAGAAATGATGTATAACATGGAGCTGAAGGGCTCTCACCTGACTTCAGAAATTGTTTGGTGGATTTACTCTGATTTTGACGGGCAACTATTTATTTTTGAACCAACCAGGTTTATCCCAATCTAGTTTAATCTAAAAGTAAGGGTTGTTTGCGCTTCAGACTTGCAGCTAAGGAATCAGGGTGAAGCATTTGAGATTGTGGTGAAGATCAATGGGTCCAACCACACTTTAAGTTATTATCACACTGACAGCAAAGACGAAAAAACTATCAGATGGTGGCAAGCTGAAGATATGGCTCAACAACAAAAGTACAGAAGACAGAAACACAGATGATCCAACAATCAGTAGTAAACCAGTGTACATGTATTTTTGCTACTGTCACATTGACACTCAAAACGCACGAAAATTAAGAGCTACTTTTCATGAAGCAGCTCAGCAAAGACTTGGATTCTAGCCTAGTTTCCACAAAAAACTTGATTGAAATACTTCCATCTTAGGGTTGGGCCCAGGACCAGGTAACTTGAGCCAAAATGGCCGAAAATCTAACCCACTTATGATGTCACTCACAAAACACCTGAAACCCAAAATTTTTTTCATTGCAGACTCAAAGGCTTGCCGCATCTTTTGAGGGTTAACAGCTCATGCGAAATTTCAAAGTATAATATATTTGTACACCAGCAGCAAATGTGTAAACATATTTCACTATACCAGCTTACAGAGCGGGTTTTACAGAATAGAAACCAGGCTACATACAA
>JGI24159J19872_10004556_pt1 | contig 17684 bp, 9 predicted proteins | sample Ectturendosymbi4_FD_19872 | JGI IMG/M metagenome (IMG submission 19872) | reverse complement strand
CTTGCAAGCGTATCTATTTTTCATAGTTAAAGGCCACAAAGATAGCGGCAAGTAAATCAGTCACAGTTTATTGACGGGGAAACTAGTTTCGCATTTTCCAACGCATCATCAGTCCTGTAAATGTAAGACAAATCTTACAGGTGAAATGTTGGCACTTGAAAACAAACAAGCAAGTAAAGAAAAAATTTAATTTCTTTTTCCACTTTTGCCTACTCATCTCTCATGTTTTATTTGGATCATCATCTTCAATGCAGTCGATTTCAGCATTCGATTTAGTTGATCAAAAATTTCAGTCATCTTTTTATAAAGTTATGTATATATTCATAATGAAAATTTTCAGCAATCTTTTTTTAAAAGTTGTATATTCATAGTGTCTGTAGACTTAACTGTCTTTTGTTTTATTTTTGCAGGTTCAGATTTAAAATTTTTTGTCTGTTTACTGCTCTCTGCATGCTAGGAATTCTCCCTATAGTTGCATCTTTGTGTTTCAAGATTTAAATTTAGCTTGTGATGAAAAAAATCTAGTGGATTCTAACGGATTTTTGCAGTTTTTCTAGCTTTAAAGTTCTGTTTAGACTTGGCAACCCTGACACAAAGTATCCAGTGATGCACGGCACAAGCCTCAAAGCCTGCTCTATTATGTCATCAAAGTTAAAGGAGTTCAAAGGAATTGTCATCAAAGTTAAAGGAATTGGTGTGACTTTCATTGATTCCGTCCCTTTTCTTTTCCTATAATCGTTGTAGTACAGTTTTTTATATGGTACATGTGTGACCTAGTGCTACTGATTCGCTTGTACTGTGCACTGTACCCGGTAATTTGTTTGTCTGATTTAATGTCTTGCACTTGACTTTATAACTGAGCTTCTCATTGAATTTAATGCTAATAGTGCTTACCTTGAAGACTTTAAAGTGTCCACTATTATGGTGTTCTGAGCCAATAATAGAGCATAAGTTTACTTGAGTTTGTTTTCAAGGTATTTATTGGAAGTGTCTATTTTGCCTCATGATGCGGCAAACACTGTGCTTGGGTTATTTTGCCATTGGTAGAACATAGGATTTGGATTTGGAACTGTCAGTTTATCAGATTTGGATTATGAAATGAAATTGTCAGATTAGATTTGAAAAACCTATTATTACCTCTGAAATCTAACCCAACATTGAGCACAAAATATACCTTTGACTTTCACATGCCGAAAAAATGACCAGAGATTAACATACGCTTGGATTTAGATTAAAATCTTGCTGCATGATGGTATTTTGATAGATTTGGATATTATAATTTCTGCTTAACCAGATTTGGATTGGATTTAATCATATTGTTTTATACTTCTTTGCCATTTTCAGCTCAGTTTTGGGCTATTGCAGATTACTGTATTCAAAAGTTTAGTTCAGTTTCTCTAATCCATAGGGATTATACATTGGGTTTGTTTGAGCCTGCTTGACTATGACCAGTGGAAAAAGTCTGCTGTTTAAGGAATCATGTCATCAAAGTTACACTACAACAGAATTAATATTATTTTTTACTCTCATTGATGCAGTACCTTCTGGACCCATGGTTGTTATAGCCTACATACAAGGTTAACGATATCTCATAACATCAGCACCGTTTATCTAAAGTTTGGCCTGTACCTAGTCTGGCCCACAGTCAAATATTTAAGCTACTGGCAGTTTTTCCTGCAAATGGTATTTATTGCCGAATGCATACTTAGGAGCAAATTTGCTACAATCTGAATTTGTGACACAAATTAGTGCATTTTGTGGGAAGTAATACCTTGCACACAAGGATGAGTCCAAGAAACAACAAGGTTCATTGCCAAAGAAAGTTGTGTAAGTTGAAAGATTTATACTACAAAAATTAAAAAATATTGTTAGAGAAAAGCAAAATGCATTCCTGTTTACCTAAGCTAGTTTTGCCAGATATTGCACTCCACTGACTTTCATAGAGTGCAACAGCACATTTTACTGGGTCTAAGATGCCTGCTGATCACTAAAAACGCATGTCAGACTGCCATTTTGAAGGTGTTACTGACTTAATATAAGAAGCACACTGAAATATTTATTGAAATATTCATGTTTGTTTAACCCTTTCAAAATGCTATGAGGTATTAGTTAACAACTTTTTCTCTTGCATGCATACTGTGCAATATGTACGTTATTGTAGTCATGGGCATAATTTTGATATAAAATGTGAAGGGACAGCTTGAACCAATACAATCATCAGGTCAATGCAGAAGTGAAGTTTAATAAATACATATTCCCAATCTTGTTTTTGGAGGTGTTTTGAAAGCAACACTTTCGCTTTATCCTTACAGATGATTTACAAACTAATATACTTAAATTCTTTACTGGACACGGTGCTATAGTTGAGCAATATGATCAGCATTCCAAATTTGACAAACGCACAGCATGATCACATATAATGGCATATGCTTTCACAAGTAAAACTCACGAATTTGGCAATAAGTAAGGTCAACATTCAAGATTAGCTGTCAATATAATGCTGCTTGGCTATTAATTGACACTTCTGTTAATCACAAGAATAGCTTGTTTGCACTCATGTAAATTAATAATTCTGCTGGACTTCATGAACAGCAAGCTACTGCTACGCGCTTACATGTACAACAAATCATACCAAAAGAACTTGTATTTATAAGTCCCCAAATACTTTTCTTCTGTACTCATTTACAGATACAAATTTTTCAACAAAATTTGATTGAAATCCTATCTACTAATGGTTGAAGACAGTCTTTTGCAAAACTGCTCTTCCCAAAACTAAGTCTCCACCATAGTGCTGGTTTTTGTCTTCGGCAAAAATTTTGCAGAGATTTGTCTGAAAATGTAACTTTCTAGCATAAACTTGCGTCTTCAAATTTTACGCTGTCTATTTCTGAATACGTGATGACCAACATTACAGCAAAGCCAGTTACATTTCTGCATGAAACAAATCATGGCTGTACTGTGGTCTCCCACATGCGCAGCTGTTAAACTCTCATTGTTTCAAGACAGTGACCATTCTTGCAGTATACCACACAGGGTAAAATGTCGGTCAGAAGCAGCTAACAATATTTCACAGTCTCTCGGAACTTGCAAATTGAGGAGATTTATTGACACTGGATATTTGTCTTGTGCATTTGGATTGATTTTCTTTTACGGTTTGCTACCTCTAGTTTCATTAGGTCTTTCAACTTGATTTGTGTTTCATTTAAACAGAAAAAACACCTGTTGGTTGGTTTGATTTCTAATATGTGCTTTGTATTGTGTGTTTCATTTGCTAACGCAGGAAATTGATGGGTCAATATAAAGTCAAAATTTTAAGTTTTAGGTCAAAAAATGGTTGCCCTATCTAGTCATTACTCAAACAAAGTGACATGAAGTGATTGTTTCAGTTTTTCAGGTTGCTGCTGTGGTTAGTTATGGTGCAAAATGAAATTATCTAAAGATCTAGTACCAGTTAAACTGATTAACTTCGTTTTTCAAGCAGGTGAGTGTGTTGTTTAATTGACCCAAAAAGCTCCAATATTGTATTCACTTCGTGTGTCTTGTAGGGTTTGGAATTATTTAGGATTATGTCAATGATATCCAGTAGAGTGATAGTTCAATAGGAGTCTTAAATACTTTGACTTTTACCTTGCATTCAGCATCTTTTTGCAATAATTATTGTGCGCAAGAGCTTACTGTTGCATTTTTTATTTTCACACTGTAATAGAAAGTAGGCTTTAACTTTGTATTCAAACAGTCAACAGCTTTAAAATTTTGTGTTGATTTCAGGTTTGGCATGTTATATGCCATACAAGTCACTTTTCCAGAAGCAGCTGGGACTTTCACCAGCCCAGAATGGAATGATACAATCTGTGGAAAAAATTGTTTTTCTGCTGTCCCCACCAGTTGTAGGTGCTATTGCTGACAAGTTATCAAGCCACAAACTGGTTTTAGTTTTGAGCCTGCTTGCTGCAATAGCATTTATTATTCCAATGTATTTTGTCCCAAGTGTTCCAATAATCAGCAATAAAATTGCAAACTGCTGTTGGTCAGCCTTTCGTGTTATCTGTGAGGATTCCATCTGTGTCAACTGTTCATGTGACGCAAAATATTTAAATGACTCCAAGATCAACTGCTGGTCTCAGGATTCTAATTCCACTCAGTTGGTCTGCGATATGCATTTTAATGAAAGTAATCAAGATTTTGCAAGTTCATTTGCTTGCAATGGTACAACTGTGGCATGTCATTCAGTTTCAGGAACAAACCAACTAGAAATTTTTGGTGTTACCTTTGCTTTAATGATGGTGTTGACAATATTTTATGCATGCTTTTTGTCCCCAGTTCAGCCGTTAATTGATGCTGCCACCATGAATATGCTTGGTGCCAAGAGAATACATTTGTATGGCCAACAAAGACTGTGGGGCTCTGCTGGGTTTGGAACTGTTGCATTTGTAACTGGAATTCTTGTTGATGTCGTTTCCCCCAATTTGCAAACGTCTGAAAAGAATTACCTGTCTTCTTTTGTAGGATCAGGAGTTTTTGGCTGCATGACTGCAGCTATTTGCTATTGGATGAAACTTCCTGACACCAAGGCTAAGTCAATTTTATCAGGAGCAAGAACGGTGTTGTGCAATCACAGAATTATTTTGTTCCTCTTTGTGATATTGTTCAGTGGTTATGCAATTGGTGTCAAATATGCATTTGTGTATTGGTATGCAGAATCGTTGCCAGGTTCTTCACAGTGGATTATCGGACTGTCTGTCTTCCTGGCATGCTTTTCTGAAATTCCAGTTTTTTTTGTGTCGGGATGGGTGTGCGCCAAAATTGGCCTGGATGCTGTGCTATCTCTTGGCTTGCTTGTAGCTGCAGTAAGTTTGGTTCACTTTTGTTTTGCAATTACTATTTATATCTTGCATTATATAGCTAATAATTGTTTATGTTACAGCTTCGCTGCTACCTGTACACATTCATGACGGAAGCCTGGCAGCTTCTGCTCATTGAGCCCTTGCATGGCTTGTCGTTTGCTTTTCCGATGGCAGCTATGTGTGCCAAAACGTCTGTGCTTGCTCCAGAAGGCATGACTGCCACTTTAATGGGCCTCACTCAAGGAGTCTACTGGGGCTTAGGTATTAGATTGTGCAATGCTGAAGCATTCTCTCCAGTGATGTTGAAATTATGCCAAAACAGTGATTGCAATGTTTCGGATCTGTGGTTTGTTTTCTTTGTTTGATGACCATAGATCATTTAAACCTATCAGATTTGATGAGCTGAAAGCGAAATCAAATATAAATGAGTTTCTTCATTGTTTAACATGACGGTCAAACACAACAAAAATTGTTTTTACGGTACGTGTTGAAAGATCTTCTCAGCTCCGTTAAGTGGAAGTGCTGCCGATGTTCAACTTTTGTGTAAATGCTACAGGTAACATGCTTGGTGCTTTGATTGGAGGAATTCTCTACAACAGCTTCAGCGCATCGTTCCTGTTTAAAAGCACTGCTGTTGTTAGTGCTGTTGTTGCAGTGTTGTACTATGTTTGTCACTTTTTGGTCATACGATACTCTTCAGCAACAAACAATCCAACAGGTTAGTTTTTTAATTATATTGATGTGAGCTCGTTTGCATTAGTCAATATCGCTTCAAACTGAGAAAGCACAGCAATGTAAACTTTGGGACATTGGCGCTTGATCAGTTTAATATTCATTCTTCTAGCCTCTGCAAACGTTGCATGGTCGATTTCAAATTGACCGGCTTAAAAATTGGGAAACACACTGGAGGTGAAAATTTTGTGTAGATCAGCAATTTGTACGAATAATTTAGCGTTGCCCTTTTTGGAAAAAGGAAGTGCATAAAAACAAGGTTTCATGCAGAACGCAAATTTTGTAACAGGGCTAGTTTGGTATCAGGTTTGAAGCCCTGGAGTAATGTGTTGACGCTAAAGCGGGGGTCAATGCTTTTTACGCTGCTGTTTCGTGGCGTAATTGAGTGCTCACTGCCATTCGCACCCAACAAAATCAAATGGGAAGGCGAAGAATTTAGTCCAACTTTCCCTTCGTCGCACTCGTGCTGCTCGCCCGCTTAACTATCTTCAGCTTTTTCAACTTTTACGCACGAAAATGTCAGAACGGCTTTAAAAAAATCACCGTCACGCCTCTGCTCAATGTGTGTGCAGTTTTGCCCTAAATTCAAAGTTTTTAGTGTACTTGAAAAATGTTACTTCAAGGTATTTCCGAATAATTTTTTAAACGCAGGAGGCAACTGCCTTCGTTTCTGTAGCTTGCTATGATATATGACGTCATTGGTTCTGTTGGCAGCGAAGGCCATCGTCAAATGAACTGACACTTCACTACAAATGTTTTTAAGATTTCGTGCGTCAAACTTTTCGTGTAAAAGTTCCTTTGAACAATAGCGCAGTTAATTGCAGGACTCAAGAGCACGAGATACTGGCGTGTAGCAGGCAGGGGTTGGCGATACTAGCAGTAACCGTTCAAGACCCAGAACCATTTTGTTCTATAGACAAGAATGACACCGGCAGCGATTAAGCGACGGCTTTAGGTTTGAAACTCGTTGAGACCAAATCTTGCCACAACCAAAACACGAGGGTCGCAAATTGTTCTGAACAATTCGTTTGGCATTGTTTTTGCTTGTAAAGGAAACGAAAGCTGTTCACAATCCAATTGACATCGGCATTTTTGATAAACAAAATAAAAAAGAGTTAGATGAAAGGTGAAAATTATAGTTGGCCCGGCATTTTCGGGCGAATCAAACGAGAACAACGTGTAAGTTGTGGAGAGAAACCTGAGAACCGGAAAAATTTTGAAACCTGCCGCGGATACAAATTCATCCAAAGTGCCAGAATCGAGATCGCCACCACTGACGCATCTTTCTCTACCATTTACTACAGGGGAAAAAGTGTCGAAAATTCGTAAGCCCGACCAGTTTATACGTTTGGAACTGAGCTACGCACTGCGCAACGATTAGCGTTACACCTTCGCTCGCCATGTTCACTTGTAAATTATCTTTCACCATTTATCACATGAAAGAAAAGCCATCTTTTCCGAATAGATAATGTGGTGCAGTACTCACAGCCTGTCTTCTATGATTTGCTTAAACTTCCTGGCATCCAATTATTTTCACTGTCTGATTTTCCTGCTTTTTTGTAACCGTTACCGACCGCAAGCAGGTATATTGCTGCATTGGCGAACTTTGACCTAAGTCGGTTAGGCCTGAACGCGCTTCCTTATAATGACGCTTTTGCCTTACCGCGTAACACGACGCGACATGCTTCGTTTTTTTGCAGTAATAAGTGCTGGTTTTGCTTCAGCTTTAATAACAACACTCATCATTTTGTTAAAGATAATCAAGAGCGTCAGACCAAGAAGGATTACGGCAACGAACAAAGTGTAGCTATTCCACTGGTAGAAAAGCGTGCCGCAGTTTAACCCGGTGCTGTGGTTGGCACGTCTTCTCTATCTACGCTCAGGTGCAGAACACAGGCGTCGCTGATACCCGGTTAGCACTGTCGTCATCGCAGAGTTTGCTGAATTGTGAAGTCGATTGGAATGGAACGCTTCACACGGAATGACCGTCGATGGAACCGCTTCATTTAATTCATGCTTCTTTTTGTCAAAAGATCATCAGATATCCTACTGACTTTTGCTTCGTAATGAATTCAACGCAAATATCTTCGGCATGTTAAAATGTCACCGAGCTTTTAGACATTAGCGTAAGTTTCTGAACTCTTTCGAGCTGCTTGTGAGTTCTGCTTGTTGTCGGTGATTGCAAGTGGTCATGTAAAACTGTGTTTACCATAATCAATATCCCTTCGGGTAGCGGTGTGCAATCCCAGAAGGTGGCCAGATCATAAACAGGCTTACTGATTTGTACAGTTCGAAATTTTCCATTACTTCAACTCTGTTTCAAATCTAGCAAATATCAGTATTTTTCTTCAAATACCAGACGTTGTTAACGTCAGGCTGGAGTTGTTTTATATGGAAGCACGAGATGCAACATATGTTGCGCTCTCAACATGAAAAAAGTTTACTTTGTGGCACCAAAAGGTAACCTGAGGCATCAGACGTTGCAAAAACATCCTGGGACTGTCATCGCTGGCGATTGTTCGTCCTCCACAGCGCACAGTTCAATTTTCGTTCAGGTTTGCATGCAACTTACAGTTAAAGTGACTAGTTAAAACTGCATCAGATGAACGTACTGCTTTGCAGTAGCGTAGCCAGTCCAAAAATTTTGGGGAGTCGAAATGTTTTTGATTTTAGGCGTATAACACTATTTTCTTTGGGATACCGCCTCTCAAAGCGCAAATGACTATTTCTAAAAATTGGGGGTATGGCCCTCTAGGCGCCCCCCTGGTTACGCCTATGCTGCTTTGGACACTTATAATCGGTCTAATGCTCTTTATGATCTCTTCGCAGTTACAGTACCTGTAGCTAGTTGCAAACGTACTTTATTTGACATTACTTGGGTGAAAACGCCCTCGGCGATTTTTTGTTTTTATGTCAAGTTGACGGCAGGGTGGTTTTATTTATTGTTGCGTGCGCGTTTTTTTTACCTTCGGTTGCATGAAAATGCAGTGGCTTATTCTGCATTTTCGTCCGCATTGTATTTCCTTCGTTAGTTTTACCGCGCTCAACTGTAAGACAGTGTTATTGTTGCAATAATATGTTCATCTATCCTGGCTTGCACTTCGCAATCATGACAGGATCTTTGCGCCACTCTCCGCTTCACGCGTGCTGGTTTCCAGTGGACGGTTTCTCTTTCATGCCAACCAATAGTGGGACAAATTTTACGAGACGCATCGCAGACCATCTCTGAAGCTATCCAACCTGTTAATTTCCTAATTGCCTCTGGCTATGTTGAAGCAGATAAAAAATAGCGAACGAACCGTGATTGAATGAAAAATTCCCGTTGAGTTTTGTTCTTGGCGGTAAAGGTAAATTACGCTTCATTTCGCGTCAACAGACTGGAGTCTTTACGCGTTTGGGTTGTTGCTTGGCAACTTGTTTTTTCACTATAACATTTAGTTTGTTCAGACCTCCAATTCAACTGTTGGGAATGCTACCTGATACCATTACCTGCTTCATCTGGACCAGGGGTGCATAACTTTCTTGTTATTGCCGGTCGCATTACGTTTATTTCTATGTATTACGGCACGGTTATAAAACATTAGAAAAACTTGGGAAATATTGAAAGCAGAAATGAATAGGTTAACTTTACCACAAAAACCTAACGATCCCAGAAATCGGGTTTCCAGCAGCAAGCTGAAATTAGGCCTTAACCGCGATTTATCGCTTTTATCACACTGCAGCAGTGGTTCTCAATCTTTCTTGGCCCATGGTCCATCTTTTAATAAAAACATCCGATGGACCGCTTTGCTACGTGGACACCTGAACAACATGTCGTAACTGTATTGCACATTGGTCAGTGAACTCAAAGGCATATTTCATCTTAGTCCTGGAACTCTCTGTGGACCACCGGTTGTCCACTTCGACCACGTTCAGAATCACTGCATTACAGTATAAAACTCGCATGCCACCACTGCTGTGATCAGCCGCTAAGTTCCTACATAAAGACGAACTATATATCGCCTATTGATTGTACAGTATAATTCTTCATGACATCACCATCCACATTGTTACGCTTCGTGTCTTCTGATGATTTTGCATTGCTTCTGTTCTGTTTCCGCACTTGTGTTTGGCCGTCTTTCTACAAAGTATCCGCAAAACACCTTAAGTTCGAACGTGGGAGCGTCAAGCCTGTTTCGGTTCCGGGCGCCATCTAACCTCGGTACGCCACTGTTTGTGGGTTGTGTTTAGAACTGCGGACTACTTTTGGTGGCTGCAGGAAGGTTACGTGCAATACGTACTTGTAATCACTGTAGCTTTATCGTAAGAAGGTAATTTGGCGTAGGTGAAAAGCTGTGATTGGTAGAAGCCAGCACTGAAAAGATTACTGTCGATCTGAAATTACTTTGGAAGCTGTTGTCCTAGGTCAGGGGTGACGAACATGCGGTCCACAAAAGAATTTCGTGCGGCCCGCGAAGCAATCAGGCGAGAGCAGCAGTTATTACATTCGTTTGTTTCTGTTGATGAACAATTTTTTCCGTTTTTAACAGGTTTCATGGTATGACTAAAAAGTTGTGCGGCCCGCTTACTCAACGGTAACTGAAAAAGTGGCCCGCGATTGCAAATAGGTTCGTCACCCTTGTCCTAGGTGTTAATGCGTTTTTTTCGATGATTTTTTGTTCCATGGGTCTCACGCCAGTTTTCAGTAACTTCGTTTGAGTGCCATCATGCTCCAGTGTGTATTGCTGCAGGGGCTGCGGGTTTGAGTTCAACAACACGCTTGGCATATATCTGTGCGCTTGTTTTGCTTTGCCCGGCTACAGATTTATTTCTCGTGATATTTTGGAGCAGTTAGCCTCAATACAAAAATTATTCAGAGCTGGAATACGAGACCATGCCATCAGACAACCATCTTAACAATCAGTGAATTGAATGAAATCATTTGGAACTTTTCCGCTCAACGACGGCAAAATGAAAAGATGCGCGAATGATAAAGCCAGTGAGGACGCAGGCGACGTCTGTGCACAGAAATGAAGGCAGTGGTAAGGTAACATAATGAAACGCAACTACAGAACAGAAAACAGAACCACGGCGAGTCAAATGTTGACGATTTGCGGTGCTGTGGAATGCTGTTTGTGCGTTTGCAGAAGCAAATGGAAAAAAGCCAAAACAGGTGGATTCTGCCATTTTGCCGAATGGCATACTTAACAACTTGGTTATACCACTCTGGGCTGGGGTAAACAAACATCTCATTTCAGCGGCCCTGGGTTTTAACGCAGATGTGTTCGGTTTCCTGACTTGTCCCGGATATTCAGGCCCTCGGCAGATATCAGGATAAAGGCAACAAATGACGATTATGAGTGGTGAATGTTATTTGGCTTAATTGAATACGAGCTACGGTTTTCAAAATGATTTTGAGTGGCTTGCATTCTGTGGCCGGCTGTATTCAAAAAACTACGTCAGTGTGCTGATAGGTTAAAGTTGTGTATAGTGCTGCGCTTGAACGAAACCTTGTACGAGTATGATAAGCGCAAGTTTGTAAAACTGTTTTTTAAAACTTCCTTCATGCTAGGCCCAACTTGTGTGGCAAAACCTATGTGAGGATGGTCGCTTTGAGAAATACCAGAGTGAGCCCAGACAAAGGTTAAGGTCATTGAGCTGCCTACCCACTAGTAAAACACTCTCCATATTCTTTAGGATATCACGAGGAAAAGCCTGGCTAATGCTATGGGGTTGGGTTCACCTGCAGGGGCTGTGAAATTGAAAAAATATTTTCCCACATTCCTATCGGTTCCCCATACCTACACTGACTGCGTTGCGTGACTGAAAAGCTTAACCTGCCCTTGAAAACGGCAATTTGATCCATAGGTGAAACCCGCCAGCAGGGCCGGATTAACCATTATGCAAACCGGGAAAATGCCCTGGGCCTCGCGCTTGAATATCAAAACACTCCTTTACTGGTTTTTCATGTTTTTACGCTGTTCACTACGCGTCAAAATTGTAGAGCTCTTCGATTCCTGCGTTTAGTCTATAAGTTAAGGAAAGTGACAACTTTGGCGTTTATCGTTTTTGACTGACTCAAACAGCACCACGCTTTATGACCCAAGAATTACATCGAGATCAGTGCGTCCATGTGCGTTCGCATAAATTTTTCCAGGGGTGGCAACGTCGAAATTTTGCTGATCCTTTTGAGGTTGCTGACGATGCAATGCAAATGGACGTTCATAAAGCGCCTTACCCTTTCTATCCCATTAGTCAGTGCTGGTTGAACCTCAATTCTCAATCTTTTGTCTGAAATGTTCTATACACTTTCACTATCAGAAATGTTTTTCTTTTCATAAACTACCTAATATCCATTTTTTCGAGCACTTTACAAATAAGTCATAATATACGAATCAACGACCAGAAAACATGAGCGGTGGAAAAGCAAGAGAGTTAGACATTCTCGCAAAACTGTTTCAAGCAATAAGAAGTAGAACCATATGTTGACAAGACTATCGGACAACTTATTGAAGGTAGAACACCACTCAGGCTTAAAAAAACTGAGCAGATGAATTACAAAAACTCGCCACAGCAAATATAGCCTTGCACTTAGTACACACTAAGAAGTCAGAACTAAACCACGATAAAGACCTATTCCCAAGTCTGCACGGACGTATTCTAACACACCATACTGTGTGAAAAGAAGCCTGCACAAGAGTCGCTTGATTAAGGTATTTACGCGGGTACGTTGATCACAGTCTCCCACTAACAATGGATTTTTCAAACTTGTGGAAGCACTGCTACGGATTTACACATCCTTCTTTTCGCACAGTATAAAACTATACGTGGCTTACCGCTGTCAGCACTGTCACTGTCTCGCTGCATTACCTGCCAAGATGTCTGTGTTCAACAGTCACATGCAGGGCTCCCATTCAGTGATTTCAAAAAAAGATATTGCACACCAAAAAAAAAACATATTCGTACAATAAAAATCCAGAAAGTTTGTGTTACGGACAAAAACATATGAGTGTGCTTATATGAACTGAAACGGTATTCTGAAAACGAAATACTGATTTATTTATAGTCAGTCTCCCAAATTTTCTTCTGCAGCGCAAACATTAACATTTAGACGACCTTTTTAGGTGCTCAAGACGTGTTTCATAACGCTGGTAACATATTCTGTTGTTAATATCTCTCACTAATTGGAGTACATTTGTTATTCAGCGCCATAAAACTTTTTGTAGCTGACTTTTTTCCAAAAGTACACATTGACAGAGACCAGGGTCACTTCAATAAGTTTGTTTCTAAGTATTCTTTGCAATGTAACGCATTTGCAATTACTGAATAGTGCGCTGAAGTAACAGTTAGTTGCGAATGGCTTGTGATCGTGAGGGTATCAGTCTTTGATTAAATAAAACGTTATCCACTAGATCACGGAACATTTTAAAAGGTGTAACTATTGCAAAGCTCCCATCGTAAAACTTCAGTTAAGCAGTGCGGTTCAAGTTGTTTTTCGTGATATTTTGTTGAGAACATTTTTTTCTAAACGGTGTACGTTTTGATCTGCGAGAGAGTGTAGACATATTTTTCCTCAGTGCGTATGTGAATGGATGATTTGTGCAGTGAAGATGGTCAGAGAGTCTATGACAAAAAGATTGTTGTGTAGTGTCACGGTAGCAAAAAGATCATTTTTTATTATACAACTGTCTGTTTGAACAAATTAGCCACAATTATATTCAAAATGGCTGTAAGTAAATTTGACAGCCATTTTGAATATAATTACCGCATGTTTCGTCACCGCTCTGCTACAGGATCATAAATGTGGACTATTTTCATGACCGGCGACCAGGGCCTTATATGGTCACCCCCAGTTGTCTCCGAAGTGTAGTCTGCCAAATCGCATTAGTTTTGACGTTTTTGACCCGTGCTTCTGCAAATTTGGAACGAGGGCATGTAAAAATGTTTAGGGGGCCTCGCGTTCACCATTTTGCCCGGGCCTCGCGTTCATTTAATCCGGCCCTGCCCGCCAGGCGTCACCACTCGAGATCACAGTGGTATTTTTACAACCGTAAAAATAATTGCAACCGTTAAAGGGCATTCCAGTTTCCCTGCAAAGCAGGGGCGCCGGAGCAGCGGCAGTAAAGGAGTTGAAGGGAATTGACACGCATGAAAAAAATCAAACAAGCCGTTACCAATTATGCTTGCTTGTGTTCAGCAACAATGTTGACCCCAAAACTAATAGCAGAAATTATATAGAAAACCATTCTGAATTTTCTAGAACCGCGAATAGCTGCAGTAAATTTGTTTCAAGTTGATTTTGATAAAACATGAAATTACCATATGATACTGTTATGAAAAGGAATTTCCGTCCACGCTTCCACCCTTTTGAAAGGGCAGGGAGGGCAATGAACAGTCATGACCCCGCTCTCCGGCGTGCCTGTTGCAAAACCCCCGAAATGTTGCCCCATCACCGGCTGCGGTTCAACGTTATGCCCCGGACCGCGTAGCTTGTGTTGCGACAGCTCCAACCTCGGTGCTGGCATATTTGATTTGGATCCAGAAAGCCAGGGCCTCGATAAAAACAACACAAAGCAGTATGTTGCATTGCCTGCCATTGACAAAGTTGTTTCACCAACAATTTTCCGCTACCTTCAGCAAGAAAAACATTGCTGTTGCATCATCGTACTGGCATTCATTATCACGTATTTTATTATGTATCAGTTCAATTTGTTCATGTGAACATCATTGTATGAAATTAAAATTTGCCTCGGTAGCGCATAGGCTTCGATTGATTGCAAGATTAAAATGACATAGTGAATGGTCGCGATTTGCATGATAGCTTACGAAACGAAATTATGACTACCTCTTCAGCAGTTTGCAGGTGCTGCACAACACCTTCGAACTTCTTGCAATTTTCGCTGTTCTACTTACTTCGACGTGCCTGTGCGATACAAGACAGTTTTAAAGCGAGAGAAAACTAACATGCATGCGCTTTACTCTATAAAAACAGGTTTTCCCTGCAAAGACTCGTCCAAATTTTCTTGGGAGAAGTTGCGGTTTGTTATTTTGAATACTTCCTGGCGTAACTCAACCGCACGAGTATAAACATGCCTGAAGCAGTGCTTTTTTAAGGCCTCTATCGACCTGGCCCTAGATAGAAAACTGTGTTCAATCATAAAACCGTTCTTGTATTTCGGTTAATGCGTACGTCATAGTCATGGTATAACTGACGGGGCGAATCAACCCCTCGCAAACTAAATGTACAAACCGGGTCCCTGCTTAGCTTATATTTCGGTTTTAGTTTTCAGTGGGTTTTTGTTTTTTCGCGTTTTTCGGAGTGTTTTCGGGTGATTTACGGTTTTAGTATAGACATCCACATCCGGATTCACCGTCCTTTTCTCACGTTTTTTACGAGTTTTGGTTTGTGGACCACTTTCCGTAGGTTTACCTTCAAGGCTCAAGCCTCTAGTTACTGGAAGACAAACGTCGGAAAAGCTGAATATGATGCAGCTCAAATTTACTCAAGAATTTTTTATTTTAACTTAAAAGCTTCGGCTTTCACTTACATCAGTTCTGTCAAATTTTTCCCATGTTTTAGGACTTACACAAAAACGAAATGAAATCCTGCCCAAATTTTCCAGGATTTTGGACTAACAGAAACTTCAGAAAAATATAGCAAACACTGCAAAAATGTCTTTACCTGAAACACAGCGCATTTTTCGCAGTGTACATTTGTACCTTCATACATGTCACATTTCCTGAATATATTCGTTAACAGTACGGAAAGGAAAAACCAGAATTAAACACGCTCGTTAGGTGATCAGTATGGTAATAGTTAAACCCATTGGTATCGCTGCAAGGCCCTTGATGCGAGTTGCTCGAACCCTTGCTGGCCGCTTCAAACTCGCATCAGACACGTTGCAGGTTATTTAATGCAGGGGCTTCACAAACTTTTTTGTCCTGCGGCCCCATTTCAACATAGGTTTTTCTAGGCGACCCCCTTGATGGATAATCTAATGTTAATGATACGTTTACACGTCAAATAAATTTACAAAAACATTTATATCTGATTTGTCAAACCAATTTGTTCGCGACCCAAAAATTACATTTCGAGATCCCATTTGGGGTCGCGACCCATAGATTGAGAAGCCCCGATTTAATGAATACAGTGCATAGCGGCAACATTAGTGACTAATTAGTGGGATTTCCCTGCTACCCTCTAATCTGCTCTTTGCTATTCATTCTTGGCCTGTTTCTGTATACCGTGAGAGCGATTTGAATTTAGGCCACACAGCTGCATGTTTCCGTATTTTGAGTGGTGCGTTTCTAAGATATTGTTTGCATGTAGATCAGTGTTCCCTCTAAAGTGCGGAGTGCAACCTCATTCTCACGTACTTCCAATATTCTAAATTTAATACGATATATCGCATAACCCTTTTAACGTTGGGAACGCTTCACTATTTGTGTGTCTGCATGGTGGCGCAGTTGCATGCGTTTCGTTCGCAACAAAAACATTTGCTCAGTGCAGAATTTTCTTAGAGGGAACACTGATGTTTCTTTATGTTACAGCTTCAGTGAACTACCCTACGGCTAGAGTAAATAAGTGCAGCCCATTTGTAACTTGTCTGTCTGATTGCAGGTACAGTATTATTTAGCAGCTCGTACCTAAACTAAAACAGGTGTCCTCCTTTTACGCGATGCAAATACAGGCAGGCCTAGTGTTTGGTGTCATTCGCTACGGATATCCTTCACTAATATTTGCACAAGTTACTGATAAGCAAAGAGCAGTTGTTGAAGTGCATGGTGAGACCCGAAACGCAGATATTGACACGTCGATGTTGCAAAGCACAGGCGTGGCAGTTAGTTGTCCCGACAAGTTGTACCAGAAATCTTACCGCAGCAGGAGAAAAGGATTTGGTTTTTAATATTGACGGGAAGAGAACTAACAGCGCTCATCAGCGGATACATCCTTTCCAAGGGTCCTTATTAAGTTGTTGCTGACAAACCAAAAGCGCGCTCGATGAAATTTTAAATCACCACAACAGACTTGCTTGTTAGCAATTGAGGTTTGACCAGAGATCACAGCCCGCCGCGGGAAACACGACCAACTGGCTTCTGCCAGTCTCGCCTCCCTGGCCGCGACCATTGTTACGCGACAATCACAGTCTCTATTTTAAAACTCTACACCAGGGGTTCCCAAACTTTCTCTGACCATGTACCCCTTCAGCATTTCGAAAGATAAGCATGTACTCCTTCAGTATTTCAACGGATGAACGTGTGTCCCCAAAATTTCCTATGACAAAATATTTTATCATGATTAATCACAGATATATTTTAAAATAAGCACATAACGGGTTTTTGAAATAATGTTTACTGATTTATGTATAAATGTTTTGAAATAAAAGATATGTAAATATATTTCTCTTCTATTGGTAACCTTAAATGTACCCCTAGGGGTACATGTACCCCAGTTTAGGAACGTCAGCTCTACAGCAATGAGCACACTTGTTGAAAACTCAAGACAAGCGCTGCCGTCTTTTCGAAAAGGAAAAGAAAAAACGTCGCAAATCGCATTGCCGTCGCGAACAACGCACTCGCCGCCGAATCATGTTTGTATAATATTCATGGAAAGAAAAACACTACGAGTGACGTCACACACACACGGTTCCAACGCAAACACTGACTGGAAGCCGAACTATATGTTCTATCACGTGATTATCGTCATATAGGACGAAATTGGCCACTCATGTGGCGAGCTGGCCTGCGCGGAACTTGCTGCCCGAGCAAAGAATCCCTTTCCCTTCAAACAACACCCAGACTTGTTCCAGCCAGATATTTAAATTACACGCAACACTCACCGACCACAGGTCGTTTTCAACTAGAGATATATCTATAGTAGTGCTTGAACGTACACACTGCATTGGTTTGCAAGCGGCCGCAATCGGTTGCTAGCAATAAATTAAGGTAGGAGATCTACAGCACAGATGACGTACGCGGCGAAAAAGGAAGCGACTCCGAACACAGGAGTACGTGGACCGGCGACACTGGGGAGGCAATCTACACGGGGCGAGCTAGGGACGTTTAGCGGGGTGCCGGCGGCACGAAAGCAGAGCAGGGGCGAACAAAACATTGGCGGGGGACGACGCG
>JGI24159J19872_10004554_pt1 | contig 17687 bp, 12 predicted proteins | sample Ectturendosymbi4_FD_19872 | JGI IMG/M metagenome (IMG submission 19872) | reverse complement strand
GGTAGTATTTCGCTGAAGTTTTTACTGGAAACTAGGCTACAATCCGATTCTTTTGATACTTTGGATGACCTGCTGGGGTTTCGGGTTCAAAAGTTGTGATGTAAGTTAGTAAAAATATTATGTAATTTGATAATCAATTAATTTGTTTATTTTAGATAATAACTTTTGAACCAGAAACCTTAGAAAGTCGATCAAAGGCTCAAAAGACTCGGACTCAAGCCTAGTTTCCAATGAAAACTTCAGCGAAACACTTTGGCCTAGCGGTTGGGCTCTAGGCTAGGCAACATGAGCCAAAATGACCCCAAACTACTTCACTTATGACGTCAGTCACAAAAAATCCGCACTCCCCAACCGAAAAGTTTTTTCGAGTGCAATCTACTAGACTGGCCGATCCGTTTGAGTCCTTGAACAGCTCTCTAGCGCAATCGGCAGAGGAGCTAGGGCGTTGGTAAGGCAACTGAAAACTGTTTTTTAGGCCGAAATTGAAGTACGAATATATCGTACACCGGTTCTGAAAGTGTTAAAAAATGTCTGTTGGTACGCATTAACTTTCAGTGTGCTGGCTGAAAATGTACCGGTGATGTTGTGGAAGATCTAAAGTCTAAACCAAATCCGATTACCCGGTTAAAATTAGCATTTTGGATTCGAATTATGTAGGATCTGAGTCCTGGATTTGGTATTCATAAAAAAGAAAAGTGAAGGCATTTTGGAATACTCATCCAGTATTCCTAAATGCCTTCACCTTTCTTTGCCTTGTTTCCTGGATTCAGTATTCTTAAATGCCCATCTAGCTACACCCTTGTCTTTGCCTTGTTTCTTTTCCTCTCATGCATGTTATGGCCTTGTCAAAAGTTTGCTTTCCTCTTGATGAGTGATCCTCTCATGGGCAAATAAGCAATGCCATTATGGTTTGGTTCCCACAGCATGAATTGTTGCTAGAGCGAACAGACATACAGCCAGCGTGGGATGCTTTTACTTGCAGAGGCTCTCAATTCTTTGCTTAATACCTGTGACCCATGTAAAAAGGTCATCTCTTTGCAGCACAAGACAGCCACCACCACTGTTGCTTGGTCAGAAGCCTTTCCCTTTGCCAATGTCAGGAATCTGCTTAGCCCTGATTAGCTCCATATTGCAGTGGCTATCGAGACCGGCATCACAATCTATCAAAACACAGAATGTTGATATTTGATGACCTGGGACTCCATGGACTGCCTTGCCTTAGAAATACAGGCTGCTTTGTTAAACTTCCAGCAATAAACTCTTATCAAAAGTTCATAAACTTAGAACCTGCTAGACCAGTGGTTTTCAACCTGGGGGTTGCAAAGGTGATTTTTGGAGGGTTTGCAAATAGGTGTACACAGCTGTATTACATCTGCTTTATTCAAGTTTTAGATGGAGTCACTGGGTTATAGTGAGTTGCAGTACAAAAAAAGGTTGAAAATCACTGTGCTGGACTGATGGTAGATAGTAAGAAACTGACAGTTTGTCCCTGGTCCTATAATTCAAAGGCAGTAGCCTGAAATGGGACATGATAGTCATGGACACCTTTGTTCTGTGCCACTACCTGAACAGCGCTCTACAGGCAGGCCTTGCAACAGCAGACACTGAAACTGCAAAATGCAAAAAATTATCTTAAACGCCTACCTGTTGCAACCAGTAGCAATTGACACAACTGGTGTGAGTGTCTGTGGAAAGTTCACTGCCTCTTTTTGAACAATGTTGTAAAAATCTTGTTGACATGCATGGTGACCCTATATGACAATGCTCTTGATCCTAAATACTTTTTTCACAGCTATGGTATACAGTTGTGCATATGAATTTGTGTTTGCCTTATGTGCTCACTCAACTTTTTGGTGCTTTTCATTGCCCAACGTCTGTTACAGTGAAAAAAGCACCGCGTGCATTGAAATGATTTTAACACAGTGATTCATTTTGATATTGTATGTAAATGTACACATCGCAATCTGTAATGTATGGTTGTTTCAGGAATGTTTCCTTTAGTAATTATGTGTCCTATAACTTACAAAATATATTTGTCTGTTACTTAATATTTTTATTGCTATTGTGTTTTCTTGTTTTAGTTTTTATCATGAGTTCAGTCTGCATGTGACTAAAATGTTAGCTCACTGATACATATTAAGCACCCTGTATATTATATGTCACTGATTATCTCACTAATTCCAGACACCATCTATATATATTATGAAATATAAAAAGGAGATTTACTAGCTAGAGAACTAAAATGTAATGTAAGGCCAAGAATACAAACGTTTTAGTTCACCATAAGAGTTTCTTGTTATAAACATGTTGTTCTGTGAAGCTATCCTTAAAAACTTGACCTGTCCAGTTCTTGTTCTCAGGATTTATGAATCATTAAGATATTAGAGTGGTGTAACCTAGAAAAAAGTGTAGTCAATGTGCTAAAGCTTTGGTTAGTAAAAGAGGTATCTTATTTTGACTATGAAACAGAGCAAATGTTTTGCAAGTTACAACTTTCATAAACTTTCTGTTTTCCTTTAAGAATGTGCTAGAAGTTTACTGTGATTTATTGTCAACTACCAACCATGTTTCGCAGCAAAAGTCAGTTTGAAAAAGTTTTTGGTAAGTTGGTTTGAAGTACATTTCTTTACTTTTTCATTGTGCATGGTGCAGCTCTACATTTTTCAGTTAACAATCTTGGCAGAGTAGATGCAGCTGTATGTAGAAAAATCTTCTAGGGTTGTTATCAGTGCACAGCATTTTATTATTGATTTAAGACAGTGGTTCCCAACCGGGGTGCCACCCGACACCCCCTACTGGCACCCCTAGGGTGGTGTCATTTACAATATGCAGGGGTGCTGCAAGTTAATACACTTTTTTAATATGTCATTAAAAATACATTTTCAAACTGTCATCAAACCTCAAAGCAAATTGCTGTGGGTTTGCCACTGGGTGCCGCAAATTATAATTCTCTTCTGTAGGGCACCACAAGCCTAAAAAGGTTGGGAACCACTGATTTAAGAAAATGTTGACATAGTTTTTAAGTTGTGTATGTAGGTGCCACTCAACCAACTCGCATGTGTGTTTGTTGCCAACATAAATTCCAGTAAATGCATCACATGGTGCCCACATAGTACCACAAATTTTTAGTGAAAAAATACACAGTTGTGACTGCTAGCTAGTTCAGCACATTGGAGTGACTTATTTTTGTGTTGTAAAGATCTATTTCACACTTCAACAATGCAACTACTTTGTACCTGTAAGCACATGTATCAGTGATTAAGTGAGCCAGCAAAACTGATTGTATTATGACTTACAGCATCTATCATTTCATCAAGTCTTCATATTTCAAATCAGCTTTTAGGCAAGGTTGTCACTGGTACCAGTTTCGAAGATCTGGTTGTGGTATGACATGGCCAAGATTTGAAACACCAACCTTCCATATTAAAAGCAGATATTCAAACCATGCATTCATCATGCCAATCATAATTAACATGCAAACCAAAAGTGAAAGCAACATCAGATGTCTTCAATTTGTTATTTTGCATGGCCTGTTCTGGAAACATTTAAATGTAGCCATAATGCACTAGTTGCAATAGATAACCTTTTTCTAAGAGAGAAGAATCTACTGAACTTATTTTACTTTAAAACAGGGGTTCTTAACCTGGAGTCCATTAAGCCCTTACGGGTCCATGAATGTGTTTCAGGAAGTCCATAAATCAAAATCCAATCAAAAAAATCTGTTAGTTTTTATTCACCCATTTGGGCCATTATTCAGCTTATCGCACCGCAACTGTAGTCTTTCGTGTTTGTGTTGCAAGTCTACCCATTGTTGTTTATTTGAATTTGGTGATGGCAATTGACGCTCAGAAGCAATCAAATCTAATTTCTAACTGATTAAAAAGCTTTGCCAAGGCAAATTGGTCTACAGTGACAAAAAGTTTGAAAACTACTGCATGAAAGCATCTTCTAACAACTGTTTTGTTTTTGTAGAAAAAGCAACAAGCAACTTGCTTTTAGAGCCAGATCTCGACAGTAATTTGCAGTTATGTGATATGATCAGAGGCGGAGACATAAAAGCCAGAGAAGCAGTCAGCATCATAAAAACCAAGATTCTTGAAGAAAAAAATCCCAACGTTTTGTTTTTTTCTGTAGCTGTAAGTTATTCATGATTGTTCATCCAGCTGGTGTTGTTTTAGTTCTGTTGTATGCAGCATATCCTATGCAATGTTTCTGAAAGGTGCTGGACATTGTTATGAAGAACTGTGGGGAGGATGTTCATACAGAAGTCATAACTGAATCGTTCATGGAACAAATTAAAGAAATTGTTAAGGTTGGCCTTGTGACACCTTCAAGTTTGCAAAATCTAAGTTCTTAATATATGTGAGTTGTTTTGTTAAAGCTTTATTACAACTTTCTTATTAACTTCACTCATTTTTTGCAGTCAGCCAACAGTGAGCAAGTCAAGAACAAGCTTTTGGAAATGGTTCAGGAATGGGGTTTATGTTTTAAAGAGAAAACCAATCTAAAACTTGCTTCCAATTTGTATAACATTATGAAAGCTGAAGGTATGTTCAGTGTCGTAATCTCTGAGATGCCATTACCCTTGATCAAGAAAATAATGTTGGAGATTTGTTGCAAATGCACAAAGAAATTACGTAATAACTTAATCCAACGTTCGGTTTGATTTAATTCTGTTAAATTGATGTGCTGCACAATGGTAGCAATAAGATTGTAACAAAAGTGTTGTTAATATGTGGCCCCTGTTACATGTTTGCTAATCAGTGACTTAAATTGTCAGTAATGTTTATGAACAGGCTACAAGTTTCCTGCACCACCCAGCAACATCTCGGATATGTTTAAAGCGGAGAAGGTACTTTTGCTGATTTTTGTCAAAATTTAGTTAATCTTTGTAAATAGATTTCCTAACTTCTAAGGAAAACACTGTGTGCGTGGTGTAATTATGCAGCACTACATTGTCGCTCCAATGGTGCGTTGGTCAAGATGGCTACTTTGCTCAACAGTTGCAATTGAGTTTCTTAGAAAAGTTTTGCTTGGAAGCTCCACTGTCGGACCATTTCACTGTCACTTTGTGATGCCCACTCAGTAGCTGCTCGCAGCACAAACCCATCCACCTCTCCTGTCGTGCCGGACAAACCCTGTTCAAAATAACTTTCAGAATATTTGAATTCTACGTTGGATGGTGAAATTAATGTGAAGGTCCTCATTAGTGTGGATCAGGGGAGCTTACATTTTTACAGTATGCAAGCTACTTATAAAATGAATACAAAACTGCAAAATATATATTTAATGGTAAATATATTGAGAAGGCATTTTACAACCTGTGTTGATGCACCTTGCATACCCACATGAGCCCATATTGCACAAACTTAACTATGTACATTTTTTGTCATTACCTGACTTTACTCTGTTGTCTTGCACTGAATGGAATCAGCCATGCAGGTTGTTGATGCCATGCGATCTACCCACAGTACCTTTGAGATCGACTGGTAGATCGCGATCGGCGTACTGAACAACCCCTGGCGTGAATCAACTGTGATCAGTTTTTTTGAGAAAATCAGGAAAAGGGAGCTTCCTATGTTCTCTCCAACTCGTTATCAAACAAATTCCAGTGCTGTGGCCATAAGACTTAGTGTTGAAAGTGTGAAGGGTGCGCCTTGCCGCATAATTATCTAAAGTCTCACCCTTTCTTATTTGAACAACCTGGTCTGCGCCACAACAGGCAAATGGACGATACTTGACGCGAAATTTTTGAAGAGCAACTGAAAATCAAAGGTTATTGAAAATCTTATGCCTGGTTCTAATTGGAAAAGTGCTTACACATTTTAGACAATTATGTTGATCAGATGTGGTGTGTGCTGCAGGTGATTATAAACTGTGTCAAAATCGGATTCGAATCGTCTCGAAAATTTTCAATTTGATACGGAAAACACTTTAGGAGTAAAAATCTGTGGTTTTCAAATAAAAAAGCTTCACTGTCGCTCTTCGCTAACACTTTGTTAAGGAAAGTATAAAGCGAGTCCAGCTTTTCGACTTCAGGTAAATATTTTGGAAAACAAGACCCTTCAGAAACGGGAATGACCAAATCAATTGACTACGAAACATAATCGCCAACATTTGCCAACAAGTAACAGTGTCATCATTGGTACAACTGTATTAAACTTAAAAGCGACACAGAGACTTGTCTGTGGAAAAAAATGTTGCGCTGCCATTAAAGCAAAAACATTGAAGACTTTGATGCTAGTGGCGTTAACGGATGCAATTTGCGAAGATCGTACCGGAGAAGAAACAGGACAGGGTGTGAGATGATTTTAACTACATTTTCGTGAAATCAATGATCCGAGTAGCTCTTGTTCACGTGTTGCTTGTGCCATGTCAGTGTGCATTCAACAGTCTTCTGCAATTGTCGTACACCTACATGCTTTTGCTGCGTGCATGCCCAAGTTTACGGTAGTGTTAAATTGTGTGTTGTGTTTCAGTGAGCAAAATATTGCTCAGTAAACGATACATTGCAGTAAACGACAGCTGACTTTTTACCAAGTGCGGTCGCTCTATTGGTCAATAATCACCAGCAATACCGAGCACCTGGGGCTGTTACGTATGCTGGAGTCATTGGGCGTCCACAGCTCATCAGAACGCTGATTAATTAGGCACTGCGAAAGTATTATGATTCATGACTTTTTTTATAAACGTAAACTGCTATTCAAATTGTTTGTTTTTGTTTGAAAAAAAGGCATGGATTATTACAAAGCATTTCTATGGTAGGTTTCCGTTTTGCACAGAAGCATCTCACCGCTCTGTTTGTAAAGCGTCATTGTCGTATCTGATGTAACGTGAAAACCTTGACCTAATGACGAAAGTTTTGCTACAAGTTAAAATTTTAAAGGGAAATTTGTTCCGAGAAGACGTCGTGGCGCAACAGTCCCACTTGCCTGCAAGAGAAATTATAACGTAGGCAATCTGAGCCAACTGCGTTACCGTAGTCGTTGGCAGTTATCGACGCGTATTTATTGATTGCTGCCTCCCACCACCTTTTCATCTCGGACCAGCTAGGACGGCTACAACGTCATATCCTGGCATTTTGGTTGGGCAGGTTGTAAGAGCTAGCAACGCCCTGCTGTAGTTCAACACAAGCTTCACGTCATTAAGTCTGCCTGTCCACGTGTTTTGCTCAGGCACCCACTTGGAGTGACGGAGACGAGTGTTTCAAGTGCAAGACGGAGTTCGGTTTTATTCAGAGAAAGGTGAGAGCAGAAAAGTCTTAACCCCACACTGTACGTTTTCTTAATTAAGCTGTGCTCCGTGTAAGAATCAAACCTGCTTTGCATGCCAGCATCACTGTCGAGCGTGCGGTGGCCTCTTCTGTGGCAAGTGCACGTCCAAGCAAACCACCATTCCTAAGTTTGGGATTGAAAAAGAAGTCCGTGTTTGTGACGACTGCTATGACAAGCTCAGCAAGTAAGTTCATTGATGGGAGTCTTGTGGCATTAGTTGAGCAAACAATTAAGACAGAAATGAAGTTGTTCTTCGAAGAACATCGCGCATAATTTTGTGTTGATTTCTTTGACATTCCGTGGGGTAATGCACCGCTTCCCAACTGTTTGGCCGCGAAGCATTCCAGAATGTTAGTATTTTCCAGTATTTCGTATCTTGAATGCAACGCTGGGTGTGAACTTGTCTCCCATCAAGCCTCGACTTGATCTTATCATGTCTAATAACCAACCTCAAGTTTAACATTAACAGTAAATTGTATGTGTTGCAAACATGTTGTTTGTTTCTCGTATTTCAATTTTTTCGATATTGTTTTACCGCGATGTCTCACAGTGCGCCCCACAAAAATTTGTCAGTAAAAGTGGGTCGCAAGCTGTAAAATGTTGGGAAGCACTGGCTTTCATGGCTTGATGTAGAAGCGCTGGGACACTTCTTTTTGCTATCCCTCTTTGTCCTTATCCAGTGCATTAATATAACAGTGCCAGGCCATACGCGTTCATACACAACAGCAGCAAAATAACAGGACTGACCAATTCATTGGGTTTGTGGATGCGCCACACACACAGCTGTTGCTGGCTGTAACGTTAATTGAGTTGTTGGGTTTCTAACTTCAAACAAACACCTTTCAGGAAAGCAAAGAACGATTCTGACCTACCCATCGAATACTTGAACAGCGAACTTGCGAAGCAAAGCCAGGTGAGTGAAACGTCACGTGCTTCACGGAGCGGTCGTCGTTGAGGTCCCGTTTGCTTCATTTTGCGGCAAAGCATCTTCAAATTTTCAAACCACTCTGTCCGATCACGCAGGTCATCAGTTATTTGTGAAGCGTGTACTCCATGCCTTTGACTCACAAACCAGTCGTGATTGATGTGACAACTGATATGAAAAAGCTTCTACCCAGCCTCCAGTACAAAGCTGGTCAGGAGCAAGCTCCTTTTGTGAGTGGGGTAACTGTAGCGCCGCTACATTTCCATACAAGGAGCTCGCTCCTTGTTTAACCTTCAAACGCTCCTCGTTCCGTTCTTCAATCGTTGTGAACCAGGTGCCCAGTACACGACCCACTTCTGTGTCTCACCAGCCCATGATCAGTGACCGCTGTGCACCACATCGCAAAATGTGAATGTGATCGGCATGTGCCTTGGACGCTTGCAGAACTATTTGTAACCTCGCAACATTTGCGTATGTTTTCGTCCGTTGTTGCGTCACTGAGGCGATAGGACGACGTCTGACCGCGTGGCGAGGACTCTGATCCCTCTTCGCGTTTGGTGGACACTTGCAATGCGCTTTGCATTCGCACATTCAGCATTTACCGCAGCATACAGTTGCTGTCAGTTGTAGTCAGTCTCTTAAGTTTTTACACCACGTCTGGTTTTCAAGACATTGCTTTTTTCGAACTGAATAGTTAAAAGGGCAGTGGGTCCGCGAAGAGAAAATCAATTTTCTCAGGGTCTGTAAGCAGGGAACCGCAGGTGTAAGAATTTACTCATCATCCGTCAGTAACTGTCTGTTATGGTTACGACTTCGTATGGCTGCTAAACAACAACATAGAACAGCGTTTTCTAGTTGAGCTCGCTGCAACAGCAGCATTTCTTAAAAAAAACTGATTCCCGGTGTCAAGAGCAATTTCCGACCTATTATTGTTTATCAGCTGTTTTGCTTCTCAGAGTAAAGGAATAAACTTTGGCAATTACCCTTTTTGATACGTGTTGTGCAAATTAAAACTTTTTGGTTAAACGACAGACACCCACAACAAGCTACAGTACGGGAATAAGTAAAACCAGTGAAAAATATGGGACTTAGTCTTGGACCTCAATTATTTTTCTTTTTTTAACCCTAACCTAAACCGTAAGTCGACACACTTACCTAAACACTAAATCCTAATTGATATTCATTTGATATGAAGAATGTTGCTCTGTGCATGCGCATATGACATGAAGTCAGAAATTCCGCTTGACAGCGGCCTCCCGTTTGCTCGACAAACGCGTTGTCAACAAGTAACCCGTTGGATCTTAATGAACAGTAAAAAATATTCTCCTGAAGCAAGTTGCGCGTATCCGCCAGTATGAGCGCGAGCTTGCAGTTGGTTGATGCTGATACATATCTGAAGGGGGGGGGGTACAGTGGGCAATGAAAGCTTCCCATAGAGGTTTTGATTTTAAAACGAATTCGAGCGACAGTTTTCCTATTAAGAATAATCGCGCCCGCGCATTAGAACTGCAGGGAAAACAAGAATATATTTACAGTGTAGTTTGCCGGATGTTTTACATTCNCACCACACGAAAGCGATGTTGGTNACAGGAACCTCCTAAAAGAGACGAAGCTGCTCTGAAAGAGGAGGAAGAGCTGCAACTTGCTCTCGCGCTCTCTCTGGATGAGCAGGAGAACAAAAACCGCATCCGTCGCGAGCAGATCGAGGACAGCGTTTACGGTTCATTGAACAAACCCGGTCCTGTTCAATCAGTTTCTCCGACAAAAACGCCCGCAGCCGACTTCGTGGTGAGGTTTAAGACCGAGTGCTTTGGATCTTGGGGCGTTGATATTTCGCGCAGAAGGTGTCTGCCTGATTTTTACAGAGTTTTTTGCTCTGCAGAAAAATGCTATGCCTGATATGAGGTAAATTCGAAGCTTGTTTGCCACGGGTAAAAGGTCTCAAAGTCAATTTGGACTTTTATGGATTGCAAATATTGACGCCTGGCCACTCTTCTGTGCGACCAAAGCCACCACGTCACTGGTTGGGAGCAGGGTTGTAGAGTAGGAGGTAAAATATCCGACTCCGATCTTTCCAAAATTTCCGATCCCGACTTTCCAGAATTCCCGACTCCAGTCTTCCCAACATTTCCGACTCCTTAACATTAAAGGAACGAAATTTGGCTGTTAAAATAAATGGAAATCATGGTGCACAGCAAGAAACCTCTGTTTCAACAAAAGTTTCAAAATAAATTGTACCATTTCAACAGGAATTCCCAATTTAAGAATGTGATGTAAAAAATGATCCAAATGGATATCCGGAGTCGGACAAAAAATCCGACTCCAACTCCACCCAAAAACCTCCGACACGGCAACCCTGACTTAGAGTTCCAATTATTGTTGATCTCAGTAATGGTATGCTTGGACCCTTGATGAAAAGACGCATCTGTGTAAGTTCGCTTCACTTTTATGCTTTTTCTTCAAGCAGTTAAATGTTATCTTTGTTATCTCAGGACGCAGAAGAAGACCCAGACCTGGCCCGCTACTTGAACAGGTCTTACTGGGACAAAAAGAAGGACGAGCAGGAAAAACAATCTGCACAGGTTAGTGTCGCTTCCAGGCACAGTTAACCAGTGTCCCCTCCACGATTTGCAAGTGGGCTGGTTTCCAAAAAATGCCGTCAAGATCAAAAGAAACTTACTCCTATAAATTTTCTTAAAATGTGTTCATTTTCACAGAACGTACATTTCCTAAAACGTTTATGGCGGACGACGATAAACAATCCTTTACTTTTTCCATCACGAAAATAAAATTTGAAGACACGAATGTTTACTTGCGTCTGGACGCCGCGTCATGCGGCTCGGTTTCTGGACAGACATAAGTCGTGAAAATGTTCCCGAAACTTACTTGCGTGGACCTTGCAACCGATAACTTCCAAAATGCATCTGAACGCCATTGCAAACTTATTTGTTTCGGTAATCCGGAGCCACAGAACACAACAGTTAATACTGTGCCGTTGCTGGACGTGCGATGCGATATCCAGTTGCACACCCCGGAAATGCCCAATCTTCTTTTCAGCGCACAACAAACAACCAAAACGCTTCGCTGCGGCAACAACCGCCACAACTCGCTTAAGCTTCACCACAACCAAGCCCACGAGTGTGGACGCAACACGTGTGCCTGTGGTCATTGCGAAAATGGGTTTAAAGTATCAGTGTCATATTAGTTTCACAGTCCTCCCTCACAAAAGTGCAGCATAAGACAAACTTGATAAAAATCTGACCTCTTTCTAAGTCGCAAAGGTTATCGCCTTTGTTTACGTAACACATTACGGTTATTTACGTAGCACATTGCGGTTGTTTACGTAACACATTACGGTTCGGTTGAAATCACATCTGCACGACATACTGGCGATTTTGCCAGCCAGTCGCTCTTCTCTAGCGTGTCCTTTTTCAAAGCACCGTCCTCCAGTTCCACTGGGGCATCAGCCAGTTTCGGCTGGAGCTACTTTTGATCAGGAAGATCCCAAACGGCGCGCTTATTACACAAAGCTGTTAAGTTTCATTGTCGAACTCGGGTTGCAGATAGGCGTCAGCCAAGCCTATTTTCGAAAACTACTGGCAGCTTTGTAAACATCCTATGATGCAGTGGACAGAGCGTTCTCTGCGCTTTGCGCCATGATCTGGACGTTCAGATTCCACTTTTAAAAAATCTCTGGCCTTTAACCTTTTTCTCCGTTAAGGCCTCTAGTTTGTGGAATTCCTTCCCACTTGAAATTAAATCTCCCAACCATGCTAACTTCACGAATCGTTTAAAACCCTGTTACCACGTTTCAAAACGGTGCCTTCCACCTTTAGGGAGTTCATCCTTGATTGACATCCGTACATTGTATGCTTCGCTTCGCCCACAGTCCATCGAACATTAACAAAAAATCTTATCGTATCTGCTTTTGCGGTGATATCGCAACAGAACTTCACCTTTTAACTTCATGATGTCGCACGAGCGATACTTTGCATCAAGATCTGTAATATTTTCACCGGTAACAAATTACCTGAACATTTTGATTGTTTACGTGACGTTGAGCTGCTGCGTCTATCCCTATTTGGTCAGTCTGATGCGCCAGCACAAATGTCGGTGGATGTGTTTTGCGCCGTAGATGAGCTCCTCAAATCTTGCTGCAGATTTTGATCGCATCCTTGTCACATCATGCGTCGTTTACGTGTGATTCGTGCTTTCTTGTTCTATTTTGCTTTAATTTGCTCGTCATGACACGGCAAGACTGTATCAATCAGGTTAACGCCTGCCGCAAAATCGTCGCCAAAAATAAATTTTCAAAAATAGGCAGAGAGGGTGTTGGTCAACTTGAAGGTGCTGATTCAATGACTTCGAAGTCCCCGCAAATTCTCACAGCCCCGTTTGACTTAGAGGCAGCCACGATTGGCGCAGCCCATTCACTTCAGTTAATACGTTCCAGCACGTCTCTTTCCACCAGTCTCTCCAACTCATCTTTACCAGCAAGTAGGTCTCGTATCGGCCACGAAATGTCGGTTTAGCTCCAGATTTCAGCTGAAGAGAAACTTTAAATTCAGTACAACGTCATAATTTTGACGAGAAAACATTAGGAAACGTAGCAGCTTACTGTGGCTTTTTAGTCGCGTGATCAGAAGATTTCTTTTATGTGTACATGGCTGGGTGTAGGAACACAAAACGTCAGTCTTACCTTGGTGCTCCACAGAGAGGCGGTCCAGCTTGCGAGCAGGCCTGTGGGGCCGGGAATAAAATGTCGGGCTCCGGCTCCACAGCCCTGGTTGCGACATGCCTCGTGCAGCAAATCCAAAGCCATCATTCCAGCGCAATCCAAACATGTTCACACCTACGAGTTTTAATTGCTTCTTCCGAGTATCACCAACTCGGACATTGACCACGCATTGACCTTTCACACTCAGCGGTCTTCCACCGTATGTCAGCAGAGGCGTATCAGTCCGAAAGCACCCGAGCGAATCCAACATTTGATAACCCTCTAATCCCGCCACGGAACAAGCTGATCCAGTGTCCCACTGGCACATCAGTTCTTTACCATTAATCTCGGCAGATATCCAGATTTGCTGCTTACCGATGCGCTGGTAACACCTGGCGTTGTCGTTACTTGTCCCCGCCGACAAAACGTCACTGGTTTGAATATGTCCGACTCAATGTGTTTTTGATGAACGCAGTTGAGACGAACTTCTAACCTTCGTGTATTCTGACTTGCAAACAGCCTTAATATGTCTCTTCTTCTCACACTGATAGCAATTGGCCTTTTTGAAAAGACAGTCCAACTTCGTTTGTTGGTAGAAACACTGTGGACAAGACCTCCACTGACCACTGTGCTTCTCTCCCTTGTGCTTACGAGTCGTTTTGGGATTCTACTTTGCTGACGTCTTGTTTACTGCGTTAAAACCGGTGTCACTCTCACCTTTGAGAAGCTCTCTACGTACATCAGTATGAGGCGTTGCCATGGGGATAACGTCTCGAATCCTGTTTTTTTTCGCTAAGACATTTCGGTCACTTTTTGCTGAAACATTTCGGTCATTTGTCTCACAGTCGCATTAAAACTCGCCGTAACAGTGTTCATTGGTCTATATTTTCAGAAATTATTTTTTCGTTCATTTCAAAAGCATTTCGGTCTAAGGCTGAAAAAGGACCGAAAAAAAACCCAGCTCGAATCTATTCATCGACGTAGCTAGCGTGATCACATCGCTCACTCTCGCAAGCGCACCGGCAGTCTCTTGCCGTTCCTCGAAGAGTGGCAGCCCATTCGGAGTGGGACTGACCATGTTGCATTGTGCAGTTGTAAAATGCATAACAGGCAGCTTGAACATGCACCACCTCCATGAAATGAACAGAAAGCTTGTCAGTGAGCTCCTGCAGCGATTTCAAGAACTATTTTCATCACCGAAGAGATTATGAAGCAGAGCATACGTTTCGGGACCTGCCCAAGATAACAAGGACGCTCGTTGCTTATCATCAGAGGATACATTGTAAACATCAGATGATGCAGAAATCGCTGATACTGTTGTTCCCACCGCTCTACGGACTTGTCGTAAAGAGTCGAAACTTTGGAGCAGAAGTGTCGTTGTTCGAACTTGCTTTGAGGGAAGAAAGCAGAGTTGGGAAAAAAGCAATTCACTAAATCACAATAGGTATGAAAATCTAAAGGCAAGCTTCAGAAGTGCGTCAGATCAGGATGACTGACAAAAAATTGAAAACGTTGCACTCGATATCTTCTCCCGAGGAGTCATCAGCACAATTCGAAGTCCTCGTTCGAAAACAAGGCTGAAACGAAACATCTTGCAATGCTCAGGATCGACAAGCAACGATTCGATATTTACCCCCCTGCCCCTTCACCCTTTGATGAACCCACAAATGCTGATATCAGTGATTCCTACAGGTCTGCACCAGTGAAATGTGTTGTGCACTCCTGCATTAATGTATCAATCGCATCGTCGCCCATGCTTTGTAACTACATCATCATTACCAGAATTTAGGAGAAAAGCTGATTAATTTCGACTCAGTTTTTCGAACGTGTTCAACAGTTTCCAACAAGTTTTGATTGAATTTCCTCAACAAAGTAAAGTTATTATTGCGCATAAAACATGGCGACACGGCAGTGACAATATTGCACACGCCATGAACGACGTAAGAGCATGTCATTACTTTCACATTCAACCTCGCTACAATCAGCAACAGATTGTTTCTGAGCAAAAACAGACTCAACCAACTGCGCAGTGAGATTTATCAGTGGATTTGTAAAAAATATTTGTAAAAGTCAAGACCCTCCAAGTTCCAAACTGAGGTTTCCAAACGGAGTGCAGTCAATATTTTGACACCTGAAGTGCCTGGAAAATGCGTCGCAGTGACGTTGCATCTTGCAGTTCACGCTTGACTGATCTCAGTGACATCAAATCTTGTAGTTCACGCTTAACTGATCGCAGTGACGTCGTGTCTTGCAGTCCACTCTTGACTTATCTTGACGTCACATCTTGCAGTTCACGCTTGACTGATCACAGTGACGCCGCATCTTGCAGTTCATGCTTGACTGAGCTCAGTGACGTCGCCTCTTGCAGTCCACGCTTGACTGATCGCAATGACGTCGCATCTTGCATTTCATGCTTGTCATAGATCATGAAGTATAGACTGCGTTGCAAAAGCTGTAGCCTTCGGCGAACTATAACTTTCTTGTCAATACATCGCAGGGCGGTGGGGCGAGAAAATCGAACAAAGCTTCCACAAAGGAAAGCGCGCCTGTCGCCGCCGAAATCGAAGCTTCTGAAAACGCGGTTGTTGACCCTCCTAAAGAAGAAGAGGTTGGTGCCGATGACAGTTACAAGCTAATAACGTTTTTGGCTTAAGCTGAGAAAATGTAATGTGTGCTTTGCGTTGTTTACATCAAACGCCTATTTTTATGGTTTGATTTCCAAGTGGTTCATCAAATCTGTTTTTTTTTTTTATTTGTTAATTTTTGTTTTCGTGTAATTCTTTGCAGCCAAATCACTACAATGATGCTGCACTTTTACTTCAAAATCCTTGAACTTTTCCTGACACTGTCGGTAGTTACGCTTGATCGATTTTGCTCTTTAATGCTTGATCTCTCAAGCCAGTGGTTCTTAACCGTTTTTTTATCTTACCCCCTTTAGTCAAGCAAGATTACCAGATTTGCCGCCACTACACTCAATTGTGCTCAATTATTAAAAATACGAAATTAATAAACTCTATTTACATTTTCTGCAGTTGATGGTTCAGTAAATTTACCCCTTGGAAGATGAAATTTACCCCCTGGTTAAGAACCACTGTCTTATGCAAAACGCAAGATGCCTTGTGTCAAAAAGCTGTCAAGCACCTGAGGTGGATTGGCTACCGGTTTCGTTTATCAGCATGCGGACAGTTTGCCACTTAACATCAGATCCTCCAGTGTTTCTGCTTCACAAAAGCAATTACAGAACGGGGAAATCCCCGACAACGAGGAGCTGATGCAGAACCTTCGTACGAGCGTGGAGATCTTCACGAACAGGATGAGGTCAGACCAGCAGCGTGGCCGGCCGATCGCGAACGACTCGACTGTGCAAACACTGTTCCAGAGCATCAACAACATGCATCCGCTGCTGATTCAGTGGATGAATGATTTGGAGGAACAGAGACGTGAGTTGCTGAGTCACTTGTGCTGGTTGTTTGCGTCACATGGGTTGATTGTTTGCATCACATGTGTTGATTGTTTGCGTCACATGTAGCGATTGATTGCGTCACATGTGTTGATTGTTTGCCTCTGGCAAATTGTGCGGAGTTGAGTGAAAACATCAACACGAACAGTGTGTGGCCTAAAAGTTATAACATAAGTTGAACAAACAAAGTTTTTTTTTATTGAAACAGGTTTGGTGAATCACAGCTAGTGACAGGTAGATTTGACGTGTACAGTAAAGTAAAAATAGCGCTTTCGCAGTTAATATGTTGTGGCGGTCGGTTTCCCGCCTTTATCACACTGACGTTCTTCACGTTTCTGTTTTAAACCACGACGTGTTGCATCAACTTGGTCAGTCGTTCCATTGTTACGTGTGATTTTGCTTTACGGCGATTGGCGACAGACCGAAGCCCCAAAGAGGGAGGAGGTGAACGCTCTCGCCTGTGACGCGGCGATTCCCTTAGTAGCCATAGATCGAACACTCAATCTTTCAATCGATAGGTGTGCACCGCTGGAGTAACGCAGCCCCATTCTTAGATTAGGTAACGTTTACCCAAGCAAGTTTTTGTTGTGGCCAAAATAGTTTGATTGACGTGGTGTTTTGTAACGGACGTTGACCATTCCAACCGGTCTTGCATTCCAGTCCACCAGGAAAACCTCCAGGACAAGTTGGTGCAGCTCCGGGATGCGCGCGCAGCTCTCGACGCTCTCAGGATGGAGCACGCGGAGAAGATGAAGAGAGCGGCGGAGGAGGCGGAGCGCCAGAGGCAGATTCAGATGGCGCAGAAGCTCGAACTGATGCGACAAAAGAAACAGGTCAGTCATTCGTGCAACGTCAAGTGCGAAAACCTCCCGACGCCTGTTTGGTCCCAGAATCGAAATTGATGACTTGATTCTGTGTCGTTTTGTTTCCCTGGCAAGATGTGGAAAATCTTCCATGCCCGTTATCCGATTGCCCGGTTGACCATTTAATTTAACTTTGATCAGATTGTGGTTAAATGCAATTCCGTCCATGCGAGCTTATGCTGTAATTGCGGTGCAGAAACTGAATTCTCCAAGTTAAAGTGCGAACTTATCGCCCTGGGGAACCCCGTTAGCACAAAGAATGATTCGTGACGTCATCATTTATGCGGTTCAGTGAGTTTTGGTTATTCTCGTAATAGCCATCATGATTGACGTTGGAAAGGACCTGTGACACAAACACTTCAGGGAAAAATGTAATAACGAGATGCGTCACGTGACCGTCAAGTTCGCGTTTTGCTTCAATTCCGGTTATGGGGGGGGGGGTAAAAGA